>Ga0115008_10000895_pt1 | contig 23330 bp, 20 predicted proteins | sample FraStrMetagenome_FD_87164 | JGI IMG/M metagenome (GOLD analysis project Ga0115008, IMG submission 87164) | Marine eukaryotic phytoplankton communities from Arctic Ocean - Fram Strait ARC3M Metagenome | ecosystem: Environmental > Aquatic > Marine > Oceanic | place: Fram Strait | collected...
AATAAAGGTATTTCTAAAAATAAAGGTATTTCTAAAAATAAAGGTATTTCTAAAAATAAAGGTATTTCTAAAAATAAAGGTATTTCTAAAAATAATATAATCAAAAATAAAAGTATTTAAGGAATACAATTGGTATTAGTTTAAAGAAAAAAATTAAGAACTATGGAATTTTATCAAGTACAAACACAAAAGAAAGTATACAGAAAGCTTCCTAAGCCACCGTCGCTCCCTGATATTAAAGGATTCAATGATTATGTGGATGGGATTAAGTGTGACGACGACCTTGTGTCTGATCTATCTGTAAGTGTTTTCGTTGTCTGTGCGACTTTCCAGAGTTTTATAGATCTGGGTATACTTATAGAATCATTCAACAACGACAACGACGGGTCATTTATATTGGAATTCAAACCTGAATCAAAGAAATCGAAAAAATTAAAGAAGAAGGGGGAAGATTCGTTTTATAATAGTCTTAAAATTAGGACAATTATCAAAGAAAATAAGATTTGTGCCAAGATATTCAAAAATGGAAGTTTACAGATAGCGGGTTGTAGGAGTATAGAAGTATGTCACCTAGTCCCCAAGATCATTAGGTCGTTTCTATTATCTTACAAGGAGTGTATTAAATACCCAGATTCGTTTAAGTTGACTAATCTTAAAATAGGAATGATAAATAGCAAATGTAAATTCAAACATAAATTCAATCAACAGATATTAAAGGAAATCATCAATAAAAATACATGGACTAACAATGGTAATTGGCGGTTTGCTACATATCAACCTAGTATATACAGGGGGATCAATGCAAAATTCTGGATAGACTCTACTGTCGAGGAGTGGACAGAAAAGACTAGACTAAATCCGAGTGTGAAGATAGATAAAAAGGTAAAAGGTCAAGTGGCTGTCCTGATATTTAGATCAGGTAGTGTTATACTAACGGGTGCAAAATCAGAGTTTGAGCTGAAGGCGGCATATGATAGTATGGTACGACTAGTGAGAGATAACCCGGAGTGTATTTCGTATAACAGCGACAGCGATAGCGACAGCGATAGCGACAGCGATAGCGACAGCGATAGCGACAGCGACTAAATTAATAATTATTTGGAAATATAAATTAAGAAAATGGAATACAACAATATGGATACGAACATAATTACCCATATTATGGTCTTCTCGTTATTGATTTGTGACAATCTAAGCTCTTCGGAGCTACCCATTTCTATGTTACACTCTTTACATGTATCCACTGCGTCAAGGTTGTTGTTCTCAAAGTCGCCGAACTTCCCCCAGGAGTCCTTCCACCCATCCCCATAGCCCCCGTCCTCTTTACACCACCCGAATTCTGAATACTGTGAACAGTTGTACCCTTCTGAGTCTACCCATTCATTTGCTGTTGTTGTTGGTTGTGATACGATCTCTTCTTCCTTTTCGTCTTTTGAGGCCGTCATAACCATAGTAGATCCATAGTCAGTCCCCTCGTAATGAATAGGGACATCCAATGCCATAGATTCATTGGGATACATCGCGTGTAGCCAGTATCCACCAGGAATATCCATAGTTTCTGGACTTCCCTCAAAGAGTACACTAACACCCTTAGAGTAATACCCATTCACAGGCCACACAGACCCCCAACTATTCCTACATACCCAGAACGGTAGCTTTTGATTACCGTCACTCCCCGTAATGGATTTTACGTCTTTATTCTCAACAAGAGACATGTCAATTTCCCCCCAACCGACTATCACTACGGCATGGAATCCACTAAATATAGACCCTATGGTACTCTTAGCCTTCACACCAGTATCTACTACGACAGACTGTCCATTTTCTACGTTTTCAACATCTATAGTAGTGGACCCACCAACTGCACTGATAGATACAGACGGAAACAATTTGTCATATGCACCCGGAACGTAGACCTTCCCCGTTGTATCCCAATTAAGTATCTTATTCTTGTCACCGTCGGACCCCAACCCCGACCCATCGGTTTCAAGTCCAAGGAAATCACCCAGAACCATGAACCCACCAACGATAGGACCTCCCTCCAATAACGCCTTTGTCATCAATTCAACGTAATGGTCTGGACTTCCTTGGCTACTACTTATATACACCGGTTTAGACTCCATCCTAATTTTATTATCCGTATCAAAGATCTTCTTGTCACACGGATATGCGTCTATAAGGGATTGGTTCATATTGGGGAATGACGGTGTGCTATCACACGTAAACAGAGCAGACGTATACTTCGTATCCTTGTCGTTTGGTAACCCGTTCCTATATATACTCATCCCCGCGGAGTAAGGTATACCACCGGAACACATACCCATGGAATTCGTGCTACCCCCTAATTCAGAATAGGAACTCATGATATCACAATCGGGTGTATCCACTATAGCAAAGACGTTCTTGTGCATCTGTTTGGTACAGCAAGACATTACTGATATTATACTGGGGTCTATCGGCATTTCGTCATTCGCTATCCCGTATCTATCCGCGAATGCCATCGAACTGGATACAGCCCAGCACGCACCACAGCAATCCTGGGCTATGGGTTTCAGGATATCGTACACCTTTAATGGAGTTAAGCGGTACTTGTTGGGGTCATCAAATTTATTAGATTTTATGGAAGCCCAGTTTAAGAATGGGATATTGGTTGTGGTACTGGATTGGAACCCTCTTGTATTATTAACCTTGGGGGCGATACCATATCCCGATTCTATGACAGCATTAAGTGGAGGTACTTTGAAAACTCCGCTTGAACCACCCATGAACTTTCCACCTAGAAACCCTTTTGGGCGTTGCATCTTTATATCTATAGACTTATTGAATCTCGAATGTTTGGATATAGAATCCATTCTTCTGTTGTTATTAGTGTAGATTAAAATTATTTGCACGTTTTGCATATATTTAAACTTTCTAAAATATTGATTAATGTCCATATTATGTTGATTAATTGCCTATTTTAGAAAATGGGTATGTTCTTGACGGGTAAAATATGTGACCCTAAATTTTTTCTCGAAAAGTGTGCACATTTTACCTCGCTAAAGTGGTCAAAAAAAAATCAAAATTTTGGGGTAAAAATGTTACATTTTTAGGGGGGGTGGGGAGAAATTTTTTTAGGAAAAGTTACTTTGTAATTACAGGCCTCCATAATTAAATGTCGACGTATTTTAATTATTTATCTGTGATCCATTTTTCCGTATGCTTTTTTTCAATACTCTCTTAATATTCCGAAAAAAAAGCTCCCCCCCCTACCTTTTTTGGTCACATTTTTACCTTAAAAATTTTTGATCACTTTAGCGAGGTAAACGTACACCGTTTTTAGAAAAATTTACGAAAATTTAAGGTCACATATTTACCCGTTACAAAAATTACCCCCAAAACCATAATAGATTTAATTAATGATATAGGTTTAAGGATACGTGTAGTTGCATAATTATATGAATTCGGAATGATGAATAGGTTTAATTGTCCAAGGTGTGGCTATTCCAATACAAGAAAAGTTAAGTTGGAAAACCATTTTAATAGAAAAAAGCCTTGTGAAAATACTATTTCTAACATAGAAATAAGTAAATATAAAGATGCTTTGCTGTTGGATAAAGGTGGTGTAGTTTTATCTATTATCAAAGAAAAAGAGAGATTAGAGAAAATGGTTATTAACCCAATCGACGATACAACAACCAATAATAACATCAATCCAATGGGTGACAATAATACCAATAACAATAATAACAATAATAATACCACAACCACAACCAATAATAATAACATCACCAACAATATAGATATCAAGATAATACTTAATTCTGTCGACGAACCTAATCTTGATTATATAACAACGAAAGACGCCGATCTTTGTTTGAAAGATTTACAAACGGCAATGCTTGAGATGGCCAAGAAGATATTCTTCAACACCAAACACCCCGAAAATATGAGTATTTATAAAACATCGTGTAAAAATAGTCTTATTAAATACTTCAAAGAAGGTGGGTGGAATGTTGGTGAACAGAATATTGTGGTGAAAATGATGACGGAAAGTATTAATGACGGACTCGAACTAGCCGATGATAGTGAAAAATACTACACTCTAACCGATAAGTATATAAATAATAAGAAGTTTAAAAAGAATGTAGATAAGTCGTTGGTGACAGAGTGTTATAATAATAAAAAATTGGGGTATAATAAATGATTTAAGAATTAGAATTGTTGGTTAATTAAAGGAGAAAATGGCGACACACAAAGGAGAATTGGCTTATATAGACCTAGTTACAAAGGTCATCAAGGAAGGTGAAAAGAGGGATACTAGGAATTCGGTGACATATTCCCTCTTTGGTGAAAGTCTTGAATATAATCTGTATGATTTGGACAAAAATGAGACGTTATTACCTCTCATGGTAACCAAGAAAATGAGCTTTAAGAATATATTTGAGGAACTTATGTTCTTTTTGAGGGGGGATACGGATACCAAGGAACTGGAATCCAAAGGTGTTAACATCTGGAAGGGAAACACTAATACTCAATTCCTTGAATCCAGAAACTTGGACTATACCCAGGGTGACATGGGGCCCATGTATGGATTCCAGTGGAACCACTTTGGTGCAGAATACGACGGATGTGACAAGGACTACTCCAATCAAGGGTTTAATCAGATAGATGATTGTATTAGGCTCATAAAGACGGACCCTACCAGTCGAAGGATCATGTTTACGGCACTGAACCCGTCGGTGGCTCACAAAATGGTATTACACCCATGTCATGTACTCTTCCAATTTTATGTAAGAACCGACCTATCTGGGCGTAAGTTTTTGGATGGACAACTTTATCAACGTAGTGCTGATTTGATGTTAGGGGTACCTTACAATATAGTAAGCTATTCAATGCTGATAATCATATTCGCACACCACTGTTCCCTAAAACCCGGTAAACTAAGGTTGGTGTTTGGGGATGTCCATATCTATGACACCCACATCCCAGGGGCATTAGAGCAGATCAGGAGAACTCCGACCGGGGATCACCCAACTATACATGTCTCAAATACTAGAGAAGATGTTAGAGATTATGAACAATTAGATTTTCGAATCTTTTATCAGGCCCAACCGAATATTAAGATGAAGATGGTGGCCTAAACTAATTTGCCATTAGTCAACATACCACCTCCAAAATTAAAAATTAAATACATTAACCAATAAGTCAACAAGGCCGCCACCACCGTCGTTACCAAATTTATAATAACTTTGTTTCTTTCCGAATAATCAGTATGGCGGTCCAACTGCATCCTAGTTTCTACCGCTATCATAGCAATGGCCCCAGTCGCTATAGCATTCAGGAAAAAGGCTTTGGTGATCGTAGTTGCTTTAAAATTCTGAATTAACGGCCCTATTTTCATTTACACGTAATAAACAATTTAAATTCATCAAAACATTTAAGGATTTGACGAATTTAAATTAATAAAGATGATCCTAACTATCCTCCTAATAATAACGTTACCGTTGGTATCATGGTTGCTTATAACATCACCCGCATTGGAAATAAGTGTTATGGAGCACGAACTAAGGAAGCACAACAAGATGCAAGAAGACATTGATTCACTGTTTAACATAATCAGAAATCTATCGTTGTATACACAAAAGGATGTCATAGGTCCACACAACGTGAACGAATTCCTAGAGATATTGTCCAAGGATAACATGGACGATTTTAATTATTTAGTAGAACATGAATTTGAAAAATATAAGAAAGATACATCTAGAAGACTTCGATATGATCCGGATTATCCAGAAATTGTAAATAAGCAACGGATGTGGATTTCTATGGGATCGCATATGATACACTCCAGATTAAGAGAAAGCTTTGAATCGATAACAAACATAGAACCGGTGTTAGATATTTAAAAATACCAAGATAATTTAAAAAACAATATAATTATATTTATAATAGTTAAATGGTGTTTGATGATGCTTGCGTAGAACGCAATTTCGTCAAGACACTAATAGTAAGTATTATAATTATAATAACCTTGATGTTCATGATAAGTTCCAAAATCAGATTAAGCCTTAACCTGACATTAGGGTTTGTTGTTCTAGCAGCCGTAATATCTGTATCTCAGATCGTACTAAGGAATAATGTGTGTACATACGATGACGATACGACGCAACCGTCGGAAGATACGACACAACCACCAGATACGACACAACCACCAGACACGACGCCCGTAATGTCCGTCCCAATAACAGTGGTTTTAATGGGGGTATACACCTTAGAAGAGGCTAGGTCGAGTATATGTAATTCAGTACCGTCATGCAACAACCCGGACGAAATACTAATCGATAGCTATAAAGTTTACGGAGATACAGAGACTAGAGTTACATTTAGAATGATGGGTATAACAGAATCAGATGTAGAGACTCAGTTCCAGAACATTGAATTCGTATTCGTTGACGAACGGGGGCCACCGCCTATTAAATTAGCTGTTATGGACTACAACAAGTTCCATCAACAATTAGTTCCGTATCTACAACAACCACCCGTACCCACTGAAGCACCCACCGAAGCACCTACCGAAGCACCTATAACATATGTAGATGTATGCACTGACTATGACTGGACGGACCCCGAAGGTAGAGGGTGTGAATGGTACACTTCACACGAACGATGTCTTCGTTACGGGGCAAATATCAACAACCTTGGTTGTATGGCAGATAATTCCAGGTGTAATGTATCCGGATGGGAGGCGTGTTGCTTCTGTGGTGGTGGAGACAAAGTACCCCGTGCTATTTCCACCGAAGCACAAACCACAGAAGCATCAACAGAAGCACCAACAGAAGCACCAAGTTTTAAACCCGAAAGCCCCGACTTTGTAATGGGGATAACGGGGATTAGTCAATTCGGGGATTCCGTATACCCTGAATGGTATACCCCTTTATATGTTTATAATTTACAGCATTACGATATTGAACCTGGGTCTGATAGATTCATAGAACAGGTTTATTTCGGAAAGCTCCCAGTCCCTATAGGACAGATCCCTATGTATAATACGGATACAGGGGTATTTGAAGGATTACCTAACGTAATTGTCTCACAGGAAGTTGGGAGTATATCTACACCGAACGGGATAACATTACGGACGGACCCAATTGAGGGTTTGCCTGGTTTCTATTACCTTTCTATAAAATTGTGTGACAAGTATTTCATGCTATACTCACAACCTCTCCCTAGCGTTTGGATATACGGAAACGGACCGGTGAGTGCCTATTATTCTAGGATAAATAGGGTAGGGTCTGTTACGGACGAAAGTAACATACTTGCATGTGAAAGTATAGACTATAGCTGTCTATGCGAATCAGGAACCGAATGGGACCCATCTGGTAGGAGGAATATAGGATACCCTGAAGTCCCGTCCGTGTTATACGAGAACTGTCCAACAAAACCACCAATAACATTCACAGTAAACGGAGTGACCGAAACAATCGATAACGTTAGACATCCATACGTAAATAGCCCTGCCAACGAAAAGAGTTGTAAACTTGGTTCGGATTTAGATAGGTTATGGGTAACTAATGTAGGGAAATACGGAATCCTCAAAGAGAACTCGTTTACTAAAGAGGGTGACGAAACGATGGATGACACCAGTTTTGACGACAAGTTGTTATACGGATACACGAAACCCGAAATACAGCAGTTGTGTCCCGACCAATTCTCCGCGTGTGAAGATACCGCTGTATGCAAAGAGGCATTGGATACAATAATTTCCGATTGGGGGGAAATGGAGAAAGTGGACATGGACAACATAGTCAGTGTCATGGGTCTTATGGACTCTGCGTTCAGTAACACCGAGCGTAGCGATGAGATGAACAACTTAAAGGTTTGTATGAACGAAGTGGGGAATGAGAGGTACTCTTCTTATTCCAAGACCTGTGAATTCATGAAGGACTATTACAAATACTGCAAGACCCAGGTTGATAATCCCATATGGGTTGATGACATAAGGGAAGGTGGTATAAACGCGGACCTCGATTTATCACTGAAGGACCTAATGGACGTTTTCTCCATCCTCGTGGCCGAGCCTATGTGTATATACAGCTCTGCTCAACCGAGTAGGGACTTTTGGTTGCCATTCTTGGCTAAATATAAAAAGGAGTTCTATACAATATTCCAAGCTCAACTAAAGGGTCTGGGGATAGACGACATAGACACGCTTGATTTTAATGCATACCCACGCTCCGTGGATGAATTTGTATACAAAGGAACCGATATATGGGGTGAATTTCAGAAGGACTGTTGTTCTGGGTACATTCCTGAAACAAGTGAGGTATACGACCCTTTGAATGTTGACGACGTAACCTGTGAGTCGGAACAGGTGTGTTCAATTCTTTGATTTGCTTCTTTTAAATGATTTGCGGGGGAGTCTTTTACTCTTCCTTTTTCTTCTACTATTCGTACGCTTCCTTCCATAGGAAACCTTTCTCCTTTTAGCTCTTGTGAGGATAACAGATACATAATTACTATCAGACAATTTACGTTTGTTTAATATGTATCTTTTACCTTTATACATACAGTATAATTCCCCTTTGTTGTTGGCAACCTTTACTTTACTAATTCCCTTGTTCGATTGGATGAGACACACCCCTAGTCCAGCTTTAGCTTTTATTGGTACCATTGATAATTCAATATATTTAAAGATGGTTATTTAAACTAACACTTCATTACAGTTGCGGCATTATGCAGTTCATTCCTACTACTAATACCAGCTCTGGGGAACGCCCCGTTGGCGAACAATACATTATTCTGTGACTTGGGGTCGAATTCTCCGTTCCTGGAGATACTGGGTTGCATAGTTGCCCCCGATTGGAATTGTCCTGCGTTCTGTACGGTCTGTGCTGATACATTGGGTGCCCAACGGTTATAATCCACCTCACTGTTATTGACCGAACTCTTTTGTGGTCTGATCTCGCTACCGAACCTGAGTTCACTGGATGTGTTCGTATGGGTCCTGTTCTCGGCCATATTAGCCAAAAACGGTGTCGTCTGGTATGGAATAACATAGGATTGATATATCGGGTTCAGCCTAGAAGGTATAGGCCTCTCAAAGTCATTACGGACATTATACTGTTTCATGTTACCTACGACGGAGTATGTCGCGAATGGATCGGTCTGTGGGGAGTTGTATTCGCTCACATAATATTTCATAGGTGCTGACCCCACTAATAAACTATTCTGGTACGCACATGTATCATTATGGACCCCCGTCCATTGATCGAACGCCCACGTGTCGTTCTGGTTAAGTTCTCTTTTCACCGGAACCTCTGTAGCCATTATTATTAATAGCTAAATATATTTTTATTTTTAATAAACCAACCAAGACGTCGTGATTTGGTATTTTTTAAAATGGCCGTAGTTCTTTTGTTTTGTCCACGCATTTAATTACGAGATCAATGGGTTAATACCCGGGTCGTCGCTATCCTTAGTTAATTTTACTAATTTGGGGCTAAACAATTCCCAGTAGTCCCCAGACCTAAATACCTTTGTAGGGATTGGGGATATAATAGCATCTATGATAAGCTGTGTCCTGTCGTGACTAAGGGCTTGTTCCTTATCTGCTATGGGGTCTACCACGTCTAATGTCACAGGATCTTGTGGGTTAAGCGAACCGTTACTCATAAAATTAAGGTCAAATCTGAGAAATTTTCTTTTCACCCCCTTCAATTTAGTTATTATATCAGACGGAATTGGTATAGGTACCTTGTTTATATGCTTCATGTGTTTCTTGTTTAGACCTACGATATACCCGTTCTTGGATTTCTTGAGTAGTTCTAGTACAACAGGGGTCTTAAGATGACGCTTCCACCTCAAGAAGTTACCAGACCCCTTCTGGGGGATAAACGTAATGTCGTGATCACCGGGTTTTTCGAATAGATCAGAAACGTCGTTTATCAAACTCCTGTTCTTTAGATTATATGGATCTATGTTCACCTTACCCAACCTATTTACATTCCCTACAAAAGGTGCCATATACTGTTCTGGTTTTGCAAACCTAATATTAGGTCTCGATTGGTTGTATATCTTACTCATCATAATCGTATAAAAGACCCTCCCGTGTTTCAGGTTCTCTATTATGTTGTTGTAAGGCCCAGTGTCAAGACCAAGTGATTCCACGAAATCCGTTATATCAGACTCCTGGTAGATTTCTTTACTTTCTTCCGTGAAATAGCTTCCCTGGAGTTTCTTCCCGTTAAAGACTAAACAGTCTATTGGGTAGTAGGTTACTACATCGGTATGCTTGATATACCCGTCCATAAGGACCGTGAAATCGTCTTGAAGATCTACCTCCAATTTCATGATTAGCATCTTTTCGTCTATAAAGTAGTGTCTACCCTCATGACTTAATAGGAGAACCCTCTGGCTCCCGGCCGGGAACACAACACCCATATAAGGTCTCCTTGTTAGGTTAAGTATCGTGGTTGGCGTTAACACGGACGTGCTGTGTATAAACTCAGAATCCTTCCCTGTCAATTCAACTAGGTCATCTAGGACCATGTTCTGTATCTTGTTATTCTGTCTCTGTGTGGTATAAGGGGACTGTGATAGCCCTAGTTTCTTAGCACAGGCCAACAACTTTATTTTCCGTAATTCAGAAGACTCACCCAGACCTTCCCACCTTCTATCTTCCCTATACTCTGGTATTAGATTAGAGCCTCGTATATCTACAACTTCATCACCAATGTCTACCTTATACATAATCGTATTGTCCAGCCCCCTATTTATCCTATATTTATCCACGAGCGTACCTTCGTATTCTTCATCATCTAATACGAATTTAACTAAACCCCCTATCTCGTTTACCCCTTTGCGAAGAACTCCGGAATATAGATCAAAGTCCGTATCCCGTTGTATATCAAAGTCCATTTCGTCTTGTTCGTCGTTGGGGAACCCCTCCAATAGTCTATCTATGTACAGGTTATATTTCCCCTTATTCTTTACAGAACAGTATGGGTAATACAAATTGTCCCTCCCCTGTTTACCCTCCATAGGGATGTAGTATTTATCACCTCCTGCGCATTTACCCCTAAAGCTATATGGTGTAGGCCTATTGGGGATATCCGACCCTGATAGCAAGGTTCTAGATATCTGCATACTTGATTGTTTGGTAGGCCTTATATCCTTTATACCCAAATCTTCGTATTCAACCCCGTTGTCCATTTCAATTGTGTACCTCTTATTGTCTATGTCCGTTACTTTACCTTTGTTTTCATCCCATTCCATGGATTCCTTGTCAAACAATTCTACAGTCTCCCCTAATTTTAACTTTTCCTTCTTTTTGTATGGAAATATACCAGAGACTGTATTTACTTCGTCCTTAATCTCCGTCGGGTCTGCATCGATAATAACCTTATTGGATATAGTCTTTACGTTATTGTGTATAAAATTCATACAAACACTTAATTCATCATGTATATAATTGAATTGGTCTGGTATATCCCCTGGCACAACAAAAGGATTCTCGTCGCATAATTTACTTTCTTCACCCTTGCAGTAACTGAAGATACTCTGAACTTTCCCTGATTTGAAGATCATGGCAGTTATCTTGTAAGGTTTGCAGTGGTCTGGCAACTTACTACTCCCCACACAGGGTATGAGTTTTATTATGATCTTAGGGGTTGTTAACTCATCCCTATAATCTATCTCAAACCGGTAGAATGGTACATCGTCGGATCCAAGATTGATAAGGTAATCGTGATCTAATTCTTTTTTTGAGTATTTATATTTCTTAGTAAATATACGTTTAGGGGAATTCTTCGTTAATATGGGTTGGTTGTTGTTGTTTGTCGGCCAGAAGTAGTCGTATAACCCTTTTAGGTCCAACCACCCATCCTGTAACAATGAATAAGATGAGAATACGTTCGTAATAAGTGAATCGTTCGTATCCACCATAAACCCCCCTGTATTATCTAAACTATCTGTCATAGTTAGCCTTTCTATGAACGACTTGTAGAAATCTTTATGGTCCCATGGACATGATACTAGATGCACTAATCCTGAATTATAGACCCGTATGGAAACAGACCCACTTGTAGGGAAGTTGTACCCAACAATTGAGGTATTTGAGAAGAATGATTTATCCTTCTTGTTCTTTGGTTGTTTGACTACCGTCTTATAGTGTATGTTAAGCAACGGCCAATCTCCTTTATTATCTTGGAAGGTTTCAAAATCTTCAGTATCCATATTGTCGAAATAATCTAGATAGTCCTGTTTGGTGGTTGTTTTTTCCTTTAACGAATCTTCAAATTTTTCTTTTAGGGATATCACACCATCATCATCGAATTCGGTCTTGGTCTCTAAAACACATGTTACGAAACCGAATAGGGTAATGCGGAGATTATCATCCGTTGGTTCGTTGCAATTTTCCTTATGGAATTTAGGTCCTATATTTTTACAGACGGAACACCACGCACCCTGTGGTATTGGGCCTATAGGGGGTCTTGATATAGTACGCCTTCCGTATTCCTGGACGGACGAAGTATCCACCGATTCCCTTAATTTCTTGGAATACTGGACCTTCACAAATCCAGTAGGTCTCTCCACTTTCTGAGTTTTGTTGGGGGAACACATGTTTATATACGATTTCGAAACCGCCCTTACCACCCCATTTTGTTCTTGTTCTAGAACTGTACCACTATTGTTTAACTCTACATCTAATTTTAAATTCTTTGTGAACTTGTTAAGGTCTATCTTTTGGTTGTTACTTCTAACCATAAGCCCAAACGACCCCATGGTTAATATAGGTTGTTGTTCCATCCTTTCTTAATATTAAGATAAATATAATTAAACTAAGTTTTTAACTTGTTGGATAAATCTATTTAAAAATACCTAATAAATTATTTGTATAGCCACACAATGAACCTATCTCGTGTAAGTAAGAAAGTTCCACATGTAGATCACAGACAAACCCTGCCGTCTTTACACAAAAAAAAATTAGATGAATTTTCTGCTCAGAGGAAGACGTTACCAGACAAGGAAAGGTTATTGGGGCAGCTGATAACCCAGTACAATTCAGACGACTGTGTGGCGGATAGATATGAGCTATATAAAAGAGTAAATGACATGCAAGACGAAGTTAAGAAATTGAGGGACAACTTTTACGAAATTGAATACCTTATCCATGCTGCCCCTTATTTAAAGGAATATTATACGGAGATAGAAAAGACCAAAAAAAAACAATTAAATGTAGAAAGTAAACTGAACGGTGAGTTAGACAGAATGGTAGAATCCAGTAAAGTGGTAAACAATAAGTTTGGATTTAATGTAAAAAACAATAACGATTTAACAAAATTCATTATGAAGGATGAAACCACTAATAAGGGTAAGATCTATAGAGAGTTTTCAGCTAAATGTTTATCGGGTAATTACAGTTCCCAGTTACCAAAAAAGGATAAACCCGAATGCGAGAAATTAATCTGCGAGTGTGGGGGTGAACGTACAATAATATCACGCGAAGCTATAGCCTCATGTACTACATGCGGAAACACAACAAATTATGTAGACGATAGCGGTCCTGTGGAATATAGACCAGAAGTGGAGATGCTATCTCAGTTTGCGTTAATAATCTTAGCGCTGAAAAGTATGATGCGTGGGACACCCAGACACTGTCCTACGAACTTCATTAATAGTTCTGGACCTGTATTACAGACAAATACAGCGTTACTTTCATACTAGTAGACTTGGGTCTGCGACATTGCCAAATTGCGGGGACCCCCTGACAGCTTTTTACACTACCACATATCCCGAAAGGGTGTGTTGTGTCCGAGAACAGAACTCGGGTTAAGTAACAACGTAAAAAGATTGGGAAATCCGCAGCCAAGCCCCGAAACCAAGCCCTTTTTAAAAAACAAGGGGTAAGGTCGGAGAAGGTTCAACGACTAGATGGTAATGGGTGAATAATAAATAGATTATTTGCTTAAGGTATAGTCTAGTCCCTCTAGAAATAGAGGGTATAAAACGATAAGCGTATCAATCACTTTAAGGAGTGGTTGGTACAATTACAGGCTAAAGAGACTACGTCACCTAATGACGATATAATAAATACATTATTGTTAGAGTTAAAGAAGGAGCGTATAACGGACATTGATAAAATCACCCCTAAGAGGATAAAGGGGTACTTGAAAAAATTAAGACTTATAAAGCAATATGAACACGTTCCCGCCATAATAGATAAACTATGTGGGATACCGCCACCCGTGATATCTAGAAAATTAGAGAATAAACTTGTATCTATGTTCGAGGAAGCACAAAGGCCGTTCGAGAAGCATTGCCCTAAAGGGAGAAGCAATTTCCTCAGTTATAGTTACACTCTACATAAGATGTGTGAGCTTCTCGGTGAGGACCAATTACTTCCTTGCTTTCCGTTACTTAAATCTAGGGAGAAACTCTACTTCCAAGATAATATATGGAAACTGATCTGCAAAGAGAACGATTGGGAGTACCATTGCTCATTATGAGAAGACATAATTCACGAAAGAATTAGATGACAGTGGCCAACCATGATTTATAAGTATTCATTAACTTAAAGATAAATTAGATTAATGAATTAAAGATGGTGTCTGTTATTAAGTATGATTTGGATTATATCCTATCCATTAAGGGTAATTCAACGATCGATCCTTTCCCCTACCCAATTTCCGTAAAAAAATCACATAATGATAGTAAATTTAACAAATGGGCTAAACATTGCCAGGAAGCGCCACTCGTACGGGGTGAGAATGCATGGGTTGCTAAGAAGGATTACGCGGACGAGAATGAAAGGATCGTAAAGGTTGTTGTTGGGATATTGAATAAATTGAGTAAGGATAATTTTGAGAAACTATACAACAAGTTCGATGACATCGAGATAGATAATAAATCCTTAGTTGAAAGTGTGATAGAGATAATATTTCAAAAGGCTATAAACGAACCACACTTTGGGGAAGTGTATGCATGTCTCTGTAAGAGGTTGGCGGATAAGAATTACTGTGGAGAAGAAGGACATGATGGTATTAATTTTAAACGGGAGATACTCTCTCAGTGTCAGAAGGAATTCGAGAAGGATAAAACGGAAAGCACAGACCCTATCGTTATGTCAACCTTAAAGAGGAAGTGTCTAGGTAACATTAAATTCGTTGGTGAATTGTTCATTAAGGGTATGATATCTCACGCGGTGATATTCCAGTGTATCCATAAATTGGTAGACAACTTCCTAGAGACAACACCAGAATCTACCACTATTACGTTGAGGGCTCAGGTTGACTCTAGGGGTGAGAATATAGAGTGTTTCTGTAAATTGACAACTACGGTTGGTGAATTCCTGGATAACAATGGCCATAAAAGGAGGTTGGGGTACTACCTGGATATCATGAAGGCAGTGAGTGACGACAAAACCAACGACTTTCGGTCACGTTTTATGATCAAGGACCTATTGGACCTCAGGAAAGCTAAATGGGTAAGCAGGAGACCCAAGGACACTGTTAAAACCAAGAAAGAGGTCAGAGATACTTTCGAGAAAGATAATAAGGTTCCTGTTAATAAGAGTAAGTTTTTTAGAAAATTTTAAAATATTTAGTAATGATTAGATTTATGGACGGTGTAGATAAAAAACCAGAACTAGAAATTCCAAAGAAAGATGTAACTGAATATGAAGATACTGTTAGTAACACAAACACAAATGCGATCCTAATTATTTTACTTATAACAATACCAATATTTTTATTGTACGCTGGTAACTCGTTTGTTAAAGATGGGTTTATCAAGAACCCGTTTGGGGTATTTGATGACAAAATAACCATAACCGATTCTAAATATATCGATATCACCCATGAAAGCAATAAGCCCACCGAGAACTGGTTATACGGGAAACTAAGAGATGTGAATAAAACAACAAATGGTTATATAACAGGAATTCGCTCACCTAAGACGATACCGTCAGCGGCATTTGGGGTGACAATGAAGTTGATTTTGTTAATACTCGGATTCTTAATGTATATTGTAACATATATTTTAACACCCTTTAGATATATGGGTACATTCGGGGTTGCTGGACTTGTGTATTTAGGTTTACTCTTTATAGGAACCCTAGTTACCATGGGATTGGATTTGGATGTATATAAACTACTTTCTGCTATTACTGGTTTGGGTTTATGTATAATGACAATGTCTGCTATGTCTATAAACCCTACCGTGTTTTCTAAGTTAGGTGTCGAAGTATATGGAATTGCTTTAATAGCGGCCTTGTTTACCATATCGATGACATTATTGGTTGGTGTATTTACATATAGTACTTTAGAAAAAATACCAAAGAGAGATGGAATTGATAACGACACACCACATGTAGTACTTGTTATACTTTCCATTTTAATGATTATTTCTGTTTATATACTGTTCCTGAGTAGCACATACATAAATAAACTGTCTGATTATAGAAGTATTCCGGGGTTCATCATGATAGCCCTTATACCGCTTGCTGTGATGGGTGTGTTGGTTTTATACCATCGTAATGATGTTACGGACGAAGTGTTCTATCTAAAGTCAAACGACGATCATATGAAATCTAACTATTATGAATGTACGTTATTAACGAAATCTAAAAATATCATAGATTGGTGTAATAGCGACGAAGCTCTTGTCAGTTTTAACATAAATCTGAATTACATTGTTGATTCAGACAAGACGTTAATTGTTTGTAAGGATGATAACGGTAATATCACATGGGAGATAAATTACCGAACAGTTGACGAATCCATTAATTTGTTATACAAAGATGAACAGGAGATATCTTTGCCGATAACAGAGGACATGATTTTAACCAAAAAAGATGGGATATCATACACTACCGTGACTATAGAGGTTAAAACCCGTACTGATTTAGACTCTAATCCCGGGATTATCATGTTATATAGCGACTATGATCAGATCAACGATTCGCAAATTATCAACAAAAATGATATCACGAAACCATCTAGTTGGGGAAAAATTATAGCTGTGCCAGAATACGGGATAATAGAGAACTTAGTATATTGTACAAAACCCGACGATGATGTAGGTACTGACGGTAATTATGATGCTGTCATCGTAATTATCCTTTCTATATTATCACTCGTATTTATATTATCGTTAATAAACCCCAAAGTTAGGGAGACTATGTTTGGTTGGGTAGTTTTACCCAATAAATTTAATATTGGGAAAAAGATATTCTAATGAACTTAAGGTTAATTATTGTTGTATAATCACAACCCCCGTATAATAAAAAATAAATATGGAATTAACACCACTCGACGAATCCTTCGACTATCTCGATTTCGATGACGAGAGTGTCGAAGCATTGGATATGCTGATTAACTTTCTTGAAGACGAAACCCCCAGTGTATTGTCCATACCATCAAAGATGTTTATAGATTGTCCGTATAACCATAGCCCGAATTACTATAAATGTATCGTCTGTAACCCTAAATGTGAATGTATACATGGAAAAGTAAAATATAACTGTTTGGAATGTATGTGTAGACATAAAAGATTGGCCAGTAACTGTAAATTGTGTTGTTAGCTTTTTAAAAGCTACCGGACATAGGCCTGACAACGTTCCTTGGTTTTTTATTTCTTATTTTTTTTTGCTTTTTTGTATTCTTTGTCTATGTTGGTTAAAAAATTAGAACGTTCGGTCATAACGTCCTCTAATTTTGTACCCAAATCAGTAAGTTTGTTGTATTTGTTATGGACCCTTAAGTCCACTGAATCATCCCAGTTTTTATAATCGCTATGAACATGGGATAGATCAGACCCACCCAATCCATTCTTTGTATTGTTGTCAGCAAAACTATAATCGTCTATGTTGGTTAGACCGAATTCATGGAAACTGGTATCATTAACAACCCCACTTGGATTAAATTTTACAATCTTGTGGGGTTTACCTGCATTTTTCTTCTTCTTGATTTTGTATTTCTTGGTCAATAGCATCTCAGTTTCTTTATCATCCGTTGGTCTATTAAAGTCTTTATAACCGTGTGTGAATGGGTCGTTAAACCCACTTTTTTCATCGTTTTGTTTCTTTTTCTCGTACAGTATATTAAATTCCTTAACACTTCTACAATTTTTGAAATCACGGTTATCCATTTTGTCTATAGACTCTTCATTATATTGGGGATCTTCGGTGGGCATATCTTCAAAGTTGTAGTCTCTTACGATAGTCTTATAAGCCTCCCTTATTTTCTCAAACGCCTCAAGACGTTGTCTTTCTGTCCATCCTAATTTATTTTCCCTTATCTTATCTGGATGTATAAGTAACAACATTCTTCTGTACGCACTACTCACTATACGCTTATCACTCGTTTCGTCTATACCGAGTATTTCGAATGGTGATATGTCCCCCATTATGTTATTAATTGGTTTAAATATATAAATCATAATTATATTATAACAGTAGACGCAAAGATAAACAAAGATGACAGATACATGGGAAACATACGACGACCTTGACATCGACGTTATTGTCAAGGAAGAAGAAGTGGTCATAGAAAGTGACAACGAAACCGAAACAATCGTAGAAGAAGAAGTGGTCGTAAAGCCTAAGGTTGTGGTGGAAGACCCGAAGGTAGAATTCTGTAGAAAGGATGGATACGCAAGTGTCTACTGTTCTGGTATTTCTGGAAATGGTAATAAGACTAAATCTGCTATAGGGTTCGTTGTATTAGATAACCTAGGTGACGTAATTTCAAAAGGTATGTCATATAATGGTGATGGTATCAGGCACAAAGAGATTGGGATAGAATCGTTTATCAGTGGTATGAATTCAGCTAAACGCAAAGGGTTTGATAATGTCTGTGTGTACACCGATTACGACATACCTTCTTTAAAGTATATAGAGAGCATAGACTATGAGAGTCTGCCTTGTGAAAAGACATTTAAGTATACTCTGGAAAAATTCAATGATTATTCTTTTTCAAAAATCAGTAGAAAAATTAATGTAGTCGCGATAAGGCTAGCAAGACAAGCTATAGACAACAGGAGAGAAGCTCTAAGGGAAGGGTTCTTCGCGAATAAACAAAAAATTAAGAATGACAAAGCGTTTAGTAACAGGTTTAATTAATATTTCAATGGTATATAAAATATGACCGACGTGAATATTGACATAAAACCAATTAAGAGAAGCTTAGGCGAAGAGGAATGGAATGAAGCGACGGAAGGTTTAGTAAAGGAATGGGCTACTTTAGCGGAGAAAGCTAGTGTAGCCCACAATGAGGCCGGAAAGGCCTTCAAGAAGAAACATGTATTAATTGGTCTACCGGCCATCTTATTACCTGTCTGTATGGCCCCAATTAGTGCTACATTAGCAGATACAGAAGGTATTCAGTACGCTAACATGGTTGGGTTCTTGGTCAGTGGGTGCCTTAGCGCAACACACGCATTCTTTAGTTTTGATAAAAAGTACCAAAAACATATGGACTATAGTGCCAGGTACTCTGATGTAAATACGGATGTCAAGTATGAAATGGTTAAGTCAAGGAGATTCAGGACGTCTCCTGATCAATTCCTCATGAGAATCCAGATGAAGATGGATAACCTGGCGGGTTCTGCGCCCGATTTATAAATTAATTAATTGCCTATTTTAAAAAAAATAAAAATATATTGTATAATTATATAATGTCTACGATCGCAATCCCACCTACTATTCCATCTGACGCCAACCATTCTAGTGTTCACCTGAACAAAGCCAATGTTACCAAGGGTACCGTTACCCAACTCACCGATGTCACCACCACCGTTGTGGTCAATGCCGCCGCTGGTGTTATTACTATGTTTACTTCCACCCTGGCTGCTGATGCCACCGAGGCTTTCACTGTCACGAATTCCAGTTGCTCTGCTACCAGCGTTGTTTTAGCTAACGGTCTCGGTCTAACCGGAGCTGGAGGCGCCACTGCCGTTATCACCGTCAATGTTGAGGATGTCGCGGAAGGTTCTTTTGTTATTCGGATTGGGAACGGAAGTGCCGTTGCCTTAAATGGTATCCTTACCGTTGGATTCCTTATCGTCTAAACAAATAAATAAATAATTTTAGAACCAAAAACAATGAATAATTACGAGAATTAAAACTAATTCTGATAATTACACATTTATCTGCGAATTGGTGAATATAAAAGTATTAATATTTATGGGTGGTGAGTGTAGAACTTTCACGATCAATTAATTTCAAATAAATATATTACGTAATTAATAATGACCTACGACAGTACCAACGCACCACCCCCTCCTGTATTAATCCCATCGGATGCTAACCACACCAGTGTCCACTTGAACAAAGCCAATGTTACTAAGGGTACCGTTACCCAAACTGGTAATATCACCGACCCGGTAACAATAAATGCTGCCGCTGGTGTCGTTACTACAGTTACTTCCGCCTTAGCCCTTAACGCCACCACAACCTTCGTGGTTAACAATTCCAGTTGCTCTGCAACCAGTGTCGTTATTGTTAATGTAATTGGTTACGCAGGAACTGATGCTACTGCCGTTATCACTGCTAATGTTGTTGATATCGGAGAAGGTGTATTCAGTATCCAATTTGGAAATGGAAGTGCTGCATCGTTAGACAACGTTCTTACGATCGGATTCCTTATCGTCTAATATATTCTAACTCAGATATGTAATTATATTAACCCTTAAAAAAATATATTATATAATCATATAATGTCGTCCTCAATCCCACCCACGATCCCATCAGATGCCAACCACACCAGTGTTCATACGAACAAAGTCAATGTTACTAAGGGTACCGTTACACAGACTGGTAATATCACCGACCCGGTAACAATAAATGCTGCCGCTGGTGTCATTACTACAGTTACTTCCGCCTTAGCCCTTAACGCCACCACAACCTTCGTGGTTAACAATTCTAGTTGCTCTGCAACCAGTGTCGTTATTGTTAATGTAATTGGTTACGCCGGAACTGACGCTACTGCCGTTATTACTGCTAATGTTGTTGATATTGGAGAAGGTGTATTCAGTATCCAATTTGGAAATGGAAGTGCTGCATCGTTAGACAACGTTCTTACGATCGGATTCCTTATCGTCTAAACAACATACTTTCAGTGTAACACCATAACTTTTTAAAATTTAAAAGAAATTATTTAATATAATTTCTTTTAAATTATTTAATATAATTTCTTTTAAATTATTTAATATACATATATGCCGACATTATACTTTGGGTCTAGAGGAGGTGTCTATTATAACAAACATGGTAGAAGAAATTACGTCAACGAGTCTGAATTTGGTAGGATTTGGAAATCTAAAAAACAAAAAGAAGAAATCGAGAAATTGATTGGTGAAATAATTAGTATCACAGGCAAAGAATCACAGAATTCCTTCATACCGAGTGTAATTAGGACAATAAGACACAATATGGAGAAAAATACAGATTTAGGACATGAAGTGAATCAACTAAAAAATATTCTAAAGGATTTAAATTTGCGACAAAACCCCATACTTTAATAATATTTTCCTATGTCGTATACAGACCATCTACTTCGCATATACAAATTAAACACAACATTCTTCTTTTATATTATAAAACACGCCTTGTCTTTATATATATATATATTGATTTATTAATCAAAGTATTTTAAAGATATGCCAAACAACTAAAAGTAGAATTACAATGAAGAAGGAACCCCTTAATTTAGATGCATTTCCATGCAAATATGTCAAAACCGATAATGGGGACGCCTGTCATATGGAATTAGAATGGATCGATCCAGAAAAGTTACCAACTGTGTCCATACTAACACCTGTGTACAACAGAACGCTGTTCCAATCTTTCATGATAAAGAACTGGGAACGTATAGACTACCCTCGTGATAAATTAGAGTGGGTTATAGTGGATGACTCTGACTGTGAAAAGAATATGGATCCACAGCTATTTAATAGACAAGGAATCAGGTACATTAGAGTAAATGGGAAACTGAAATTGGGGAAGAAGAGAAACTTCCTAGCGGCTTTGGCCAAGAATGATATCCTAGTTCATATGGACGATGATGACTACTACCCTCCCGAGAATGTCATATCCAGGGTAAAGACGATCGTGTTGTCCAAGGGTAAAGAGTGTGTGGGGTGTGTGAAGACTTTATGCTACGACCTCATACACGACCAGACGTTCGAGGCGTACGACCCCAGTACGGACTCTGATGAACCGTGTACTATATCGGAGTCCTCTCTGGCGTACACCAAAGGTTTTTGGAAGGCACAAGGGTATGACGACTCTGCTACATCCGCGGAATGTCTCGGGTTCATTAAGGGTAGATTGGATTCTATTATATCGATCCCTTATATCTTCGTCGTAACCCAATTAAGTCATTCCAGTAATACGATCCAAAGGTGGATGCTCAGGAATACCAAGCATACGGTACAGTTCACGGACAACCTAAATATGATGGACAGCATGTTGATCCAGGATCTGAGAGCGAAGGTTATCATGGAATTCCCCTTATGGAAGGAATCGGTCTCCTTTGTCCAGAAGAATCACGCTTTGAGTAAGAAATGTTTTATAAAGAAATTAAGTAAGAAGGATCATCTATTACAGACCAATTCATTCGTAGTCAATCATATAAGGACCCTCCAAACCAAAACAAGCTGCTGCAAGGAGATCGCATACTACTGTGGTCCAGGGAAGTACCTTAACTTCTCCAATAGCTGGGACGGGAATACGGAGGGTCTGGGTGGCTCGGAGGAAGCTGTGGTTAATCTCAGTGAACATTTCGTTAAACAGGGTTATACTGTTACCGTATTCAATACATGTGACAAAGAATGCCTCGTTAACGGTGTTTCGTACAAGAAGTACTGGAAGTGGTCCCCGTTGGATATGTACACAATAACCATACTCTGGAGGGACCCTAGTTTGCTTGACTACACCATTAACAGTTCAAGGGTTATCCTGGACCTCCATGACGTTATTGACTCTGAATGGCTTACACCATCTAGGATTGGTAACGTTACCCAAATTAACTGCAAAAGTGAATTCCATAAGGAATTGCTGTTGGGTGACAGCAACATTGTCCGTGTTATCCCAAATGGAATCAATTCCAGAGATTATGTATACACAAGATCCAAAAGGAAACATAATGCTATTGTATGTACTAGTTCCCCTGATAGATGTGTGACAGCCCTATTAAAGGCTCTCCCTATTATAAGGAATGAACCTAGTTTAGAAGATACGAAGGTCTATTGGGCATACGGGTTTAAGTCTGGTGTTGCTAAGGGTGGTATGGAGGCTCACGGTGATCCAAAAATCAAGAAATGGGTAGAGGACACTAAATCCAGGATCA
>Ga0115008_10000896_pt1 | contig 23329 bp, 18 predicted proteins | sample FraStrMetagenome_FD_87164 | JGI IMG/M metagenome (GOLD analysis project Ga0115008, IMG submission 87164) | Marine eukaryotic phytoplankton communities from Arctic Ocean - Fram Strait ARC3M Metagenome | ecosystem: Environmental > Aquatic > Marine > Oceanic | place: Fram Strait | collected...
CAATCATGTATTTACTTCTTGTTCTTTTTCATTGTAGATGAAATGGGTCTTGGTAAAACGTTGCAATCGATATCTGTTTTGGTTTATATGAAAGAATATTGTTCGAAAGATGATAGTGCGACTGGTCCAAATCTTGTCGTTGTTCCAAAGTCGACATTGAGCAATTGGATGAATGAAATTAAACGATGGGCTCCCACGCTCAGAGCAATTAAATTCCATGGTAATAAAGAGGAACGTGAGAAAATGATTGAAAATGAAATAATGCCAGGTATTCGCGATGAAGATCGGACCTGGGATGTTATGGTCACTACTTACGAAGTGTGCAATTCTCAAAAGTTGCTTTTGAATAAATTTGCATGGTCGTACTTAATCATCGATGAAGCGCATCGTCTGAAAAACGAATCTTCTGTTTTTTCTCGAAATGTTCGAAGTCTTGAGACTCGTTATCGACTTTTACTTACTGGAACGCCTCTCCAAAATAATCTTCACGAATTGTGGGCACTTTTGAATTTTTTAGTGCCTGACGTGTTCTCATCCTCCGAACAATTTGATAAGTGGTTTGATTTGGATACTGACGATGCCGGGGCAAAAAATCGATTAATTTCTCAACTTCATAAAATATTGAGACCGTTTATGCTTAGACGACTGAAAGTCGACGTTGAAAAGTCTCTACCACCAAAACACGAAACGATATTATTCACCGGTATGTCCGCCGCTCAAAAGAAAGTCTATAGGTATGTATGATGTACGATGTGATTTCTACCCCGCAAAACTCAAACTTCCTCTCTCGTCTATAGAGATATATTAATGCGCGATATTGGTACATTGCAAGGGAACGGTAAGGGTTCGGGCAGGACTGCTTTGTTGAATATTGTCATGCAGTTGAGGAAGTGCGCCGGGCATCCATATTTATTTCCTGGCGTAGAAGATCGAAGTTTGCCTCCTTTGGGTGAGCACCTTGTCGAAAATAGTGGAAAGATGATTTTACTCGATAAATTGCTTCGAAAGCTCAAAGAGAAAGGGCATCGTGTACTTTTGTTCACCCAAATGACTCGTTTACTTGATATCCTTGAAGACTATCTTGTCATGAGGAAATACAAATATTGCCGAATTGATGGGAACACTCCGTATGAAATCCGTGAAGATTCTATTGATTCTTACAATGCTCCCAACTCAGAAAAATTTCTATTTCTCTTGTCAACTCGTGCTGGAGGCCTAGGTATTAATTTGCAAACGGCAGATATTGTTATTTTGTTTGATAGTGATTGGAATCCTCAAGCGGACCTACAAGCTCAAGATCGCGCTCATCGTATTGGACAGAATAATCCAGTGCAAGTGTTTCGATTTGTCACAGAGAACACAATTGAAGAAAAAATAGTGGAAAGAGCGCAACAAAAATTGAAACTAGATGCAATGGTTGTCCAGCAAGGAAGATTAAAAGACAAAGAAAAGAAGTTATCTAATGAGGAGCTTCTGAAGGCGGTTCGTTTTGGCGCTGACAAAATTTTTAAAAGTGAAGACGCCACAATTACGGATGACGACATTGACATGATTCTTGATATTGGAAAGAAAAAGACGGAAGCAATGAACGAGAAGTTGAGAGAAGCTGAGAAAGGGGATTTGCTTGATTTCAAACTTGGTGATGGAGAGAGTCTTCAGACGTTCGAAGGCGTTGATTATTCGCAGGCTCAATCACGTGCCGAGATGCTTGGCATTTTAGACATAGGAAAACGTGAACGAAATACTGTTGCAACTTATAATGAATCAATTCTTCATCAACAAGCAGCAGATCGTGGACTTTTCAAACCGAAGAAGAAAAAGAAAGTCAAACTTCCTAAATGTCTTCGCTTACCACGTATGGATGAATGGCAAATGTTTGATCGAGATAGACTTACTTCTATCCAAGAGGAGGAAGAAAAGAAGTTCAAAGAGCTTGCTGCCGAAGAAAAAATACCACCAGATGATACTAGTGGTGTCTTGGATCATGAAACAATGCAAGAGAAAAAAAAGTTACTCTCCGAAGGCTTTGTTACTTGGAATAGACGTCACTACGTTTCATTTGTAAAAGCAAGCGCTGCGTTTGGCCGGCACGAGCATGAAGCCATATCAAATATTGTAGGAAAACCAATCGATGCTATCAAGAAATACGCTGAAAACTTCTGGGGTGAAGTAGGAAAATCACGAATATCAGAAAAAGAATATGAACGCGCGATTTCTGCGATAACAAGGGGGGAGAAGAAGTTGGAAGAAGTTAGAGCCATGGAAGAAGGAACTGCCAAGCTGGTGTCACTCTTTGATGACCCTTGGTCTGAATTAGAATTTACTCCTCGTTTTGCTTACAAGGACAAATCGTTCACAAGTGAAGAAGATCGGTATTTGCTTTGCTGGTGCCACAAATTTGGCCACGGCATGTGGCGCGCAATACGTTTTGCTATCCGTAGATGTCGTGCATTTCGTTTCAATTATCATATGAAATCTTTAACAGAAGAAGCAATTGGACGTAGATGTGAGCAATTGATGAGATCTGCTGTTCGTGAAGTAGATCATCTGGAAACTGTATATCGCGAAGAAAATGGCATGATGGTTGATGCAGAAGATAGTGATGGGCCTGTGGAATTAGAGCCTGTAGTCTTGCCAAAGTTTTCCGACATTCTTGCACAGCGTCAGGCAAAAGTCGAAGATGAGGCTGATGCAGAGCAATCGCGGCTGGAAACGAAAGTTCACGAAATTGAATCTGAAATGGAGAAAATTCAAGCAAGGCTACGGGAGCTAGATAAAATGGATATTAACGCAAACTTGAATAATAATGATGCTATCAGTGGTAGTCAGCTCAACGATCTTGTCAACTTTGTTGTCCGTAATTCAACATGGGGGATCAATGCAATCGCAAAGGAGTTTTCAAAGAATCGGCCATTTTCGCTGAGTCAAGTGAAGTCTAAAATTTCTGACATAGCTGTCAAAGCAAAACGCGAAGACGAGGGAGATACTAAAGCTGTCTGGCACATTAAGAAAGAGTTTGCATATATTGTTGATGTGAGAATGAAACGTCAACTTGATGAGAGTAAAGTCCACAAATCTCCAGGAAAGAGGAAAAAGGTTAAAGTCGATACCGACACAAATGAAAAGACATACTCGCGTACTTCAGACTTCCCACCATATAATGGTGAAAATTTGCCTCGTGAACCGAAAAAGGATTTTACTCTTTTTTGTATCGCTACACGCAAGGAGGTGAAAGAATCTCTTCCCAACGATAAGAAAAAAGATAAGGTTTGTCGTTATTTTTTATACTTCTTTCATCGAGTTATTGAATCTAATCAAGTTTTTTCAGAAACTTGTTCACAAAATACTAAAAGAACGTTGGGAAGAGCTTTCAGTCAAGGAGAGAAGAGGTTGGAAGGTGAAGGAAGAGCAGGACATAAAGCGTCACCAACGTGAAATGAAAATATATGAAAAGGCGCAACAGTGACGACTTCGAGAACTTTTACTTTTTCTTTTTTCATTACTTCGATTTAAGAAAACTTGGTAAATTAGTGTATCATAAGTAAAGCGAATTTTCGCAATAGGTTGTATCATTATTTATGATTTAACTTTGTTAGATCACTTCACGTAGTTGCTGCTGGAGTCCATCTTTGCACGCATATAATGACAAATTCTTTTTCAGTCGCAACAAGGAATTCTCTTTCATTTGCTCTTATACGCATTATTCTTAACCCATCCGTTGGATCAACATCACGGACGTAGTGCTGCGCATTTTGTACAAGATTCAAAATTTTCTAAGGACAGCATAATAAGCGGAAATGATAGCACATGATTCAAAACAAGCAGTAAGAAGCTGGTCTCAACCCAAAAATATTTGGACGAAGGCTCACCTCGGCGTATTTCTGAGCCTCTTCTGGCTCGAGATTATGCCTTCTAAGAACAGTTCCACATGGCTGGCAAATGACGTAACTGTGAAATGTGAAGTATCATAACAACTCATCAATAAATGTATTTGCACAACTTTACATTTATGCGCACAAGTGTATCTTCTCACCTTTCAACGCCATTCTGCGCCTTGATTCGTTCAAGTGTTTCTTCTATGTCAGACTTTTTCGAAAGAGTTCCAGTTACAATCATATGCCATTGAGCAAAGAGATAATTCGTCTCTTAGAAGGAAGAACTCACCATACTTTTGCCAATCGTTAGAATTGTTTTCAGTGTACGCGGACGTGGCGTTCGAAATCTATCACTTTATTTCGCGGACGTGGCGTTCGAAATCTATCACTTTATTTGTTCAGAAGTATCTCGATCGGCAGATCGAAGATTTCCGGATTACTAATAACTAATTATATAGTTAGGTTTTTGAATTTATCATTTGTTCTTTGCATCACATTATTTGTGCGTCATATTTTATTGAATATACTTCACGATTAATCGTGCAAACAATCTATTTTATATCTTCACTAAACTTAAGTTTACCGAAGTAGTCAAGCTATTGAGCAAGACAATCGACTACTCTTCTATTCAGCCAAATCTTATGTTTTGGATAACAATCGCGAACTGGTTTCCAAAACGAAATCTTCATATTGTGTAGATTTTCCACTCAACTTTGTTTTGGTTATCTCATATGGAACTTCTCTAGATCAATAGCTAGCATCTCGCTAAAATATTTATTGTTTACACCACTACTAGCCATGTCGTTTACAATACGGTCGCGAATATTTTCTAGACTTTTACGTTCAATCAACATTTCTTCTTTCATCTTTTCCCCTTCCATCACCGTTTCCAATCTCAATTTTTTCTTATTCAATTCATTTTGTTCAATTTGCTTTTGAATGTCTTCGCGAAATTGTGTATTTTTCCTCTCCCTAAGCAATGCTTCGTCTTTTTCTCTCTCAGCCATATCTAGAGCATGTTTTAGTGCATTCTCATACTCTTCCTGCCGTGCTTTTTCGTCAAGCTTCTGTTGGGCTTCTTTTTCAGCTTCTTGTCTTCGACGGAACTCGTTCATTTCTATCATGTCGTCTCGGCGTTTCCTTGCATCCGCCAGCTCCTTTTGACGAGTGCGTCTTTCAGCCTCCTCCCACGCCCTTCGATGCCGAAGTTCGTCTAGCTCAATTTGTTTATCTTGAGACTTTGTTTGCGCTTCCAACATTTTTTTCTGGATTTCCAACTTTTGACGAGTAACCTCAGCCTCTGCCTCTTCCCGAAGCCTTAACTTTTCATCTTGCAATGCTTGGTAAGCTAAAATTTCTTCAACTTCTGCTTTCTCTCTCTCTTTTGCTTCCATTCGTTGATCTAAAGCAGCTTTATTTGCATCGAGTATTTCCTGTCTTGCCCTAAGAGAAATTTCTTTTTTACGAGCTTCATCATTTGCACACTGCTTTTCATATTCCTTTATTTTTGCCAACATTCTTTGATTTTCCTGTTCTCGCTCTTCTTCCTGCAAAAGTTTTTGCTTTCGTCGCTCTTCCATTTGCTCCTCAATAATCCTACGATCGGCAACTCGTTTCTCTAGCTTCCTAGCTTCCTCTTTTTCTCTATTTTCAATATCTCGGAGACGATCGATTTCCATTGCTATATTCATACGACGTTCATAATCACGTTCTTTTTCTAGTCTTTGTTTCATATCTTTCATTTGCTGATCACGTATATGAAAGGCAACCGCTCTTTGAGAGATTGTATTCAGTAGTTTTGCTAAGTCTTTCGCCTTTCCCTTACAATCATCTGCTTCATAAGAAGTCTCTAAAGAGTTTGCAATTTCCTTCTCTTTTTGTTTTCGTTCGTAGTCCATTGCCTGCATTTTCTCTTTCCTCTCTTGAGCAATTTTATACTTCTCATTGTTACTTTTGACACCATTTGTTAAAGGACCTCGTTTTCCCTCACCATTTGCACCATTGTATGATGAGATTCTATTCAAATCTTTGGAGTTCAAATAAACGGGTACACATTCCTCTCCTTTATCACTTTTATTTTCAATACTTTTCCTCTTGGTGGATTTTTTCACACCTCTACGATTACCAAACAAGCTTCACAACCCAAGAAATTTTATTTAGATTACTTTCTTGAATTTTGATCATACCACCATTTTAACTAATAGACCACATACCTTTGATCAATCGAACCGGATCTTGATATTGTCCGATATCGATTCCCCGACCGAGATGAAGAAGCTGATATTGAAGATGACATACTTTTGTGAATATTTGTGAATCTGGGGTAGATATTTACTATTGTTTTTAACAGGCTAGAGAGGTCCGTAGAGTATGTTTAGGTCGTGAGACGCCAGACCAAATTCAAAGAAAAAGACTTCGATCAAGACTACTCACGCTGACAACTACCAAACTTCCCGTTTACATCCTCCATTTTTCAGATACTATGAGAATCGTTGCTTGTACTTAGGAATGTTATCGTCCACGTCTTTGGTGTTACCTGTATCGTCAAGTTCAAAAATCCCTCACGCTGGTTCCAACATTAAACATTACAACATTTCAAGTTTTGGCGCGTAGCGCCGTAACTTTCCTTTGGAAGAAGTTTCTTGGTAAATAATTTAGCTCAAATCTTACCTGTTTTTCAGCCATCCGACTTCATACTTCATAGGATACACCATGCGCCGAAAAACGCTTTCGATGTCGATGAGCCTTACATCTTCATACGCACGACGCACGACATGACGACACTACGAAAAGAAAAAAGGTGAAACAAGCTCTCTGAGCTCTGAGCACCAGACCACGCCGCACTGCATACAACTTCGATCTGTATTTAAGACATCTTAGTACTATACCTTCGTTCTCCTTTTCAATAGATAACAATTTATCTTGTAATCAAAGAAACAAATTATGAAGATTGATTTGTACACAGCATTACTTTTTTCTTTCGTTAGTGGAACTGCAGCGTGGTCTGAGGCATTTTGTGGACACTCTGCTGTGCATCATCGGTAAGGAGAAATTTTTTGTATCAATGGTAATGTTCTATTTCTAAGGAATTTTCTCTTCTACTTGAAATCAACAGCTGCCCAAAAAACTCGAGGTCGAGCTTGTCTATGGGTAGAGCTGCAGCCGTCCGTGCAGCAACGAAGTCAAAAACTGACGCGAAGAAGGCCAAAGTTAATGGTTTGTATGGAAAGAAAATTATCATGGCTGTCAAAGAAGGTGGCTCCCCTGATCCAGGTAAGTGGAAATCCGAAGCTCGACAAGATGTTGCATGGTCAGGTGAAATTTAGTTTTTAATTCGTTTTTTTGTCATAGTTGCCAATAGGGCTTTGTATGATGTCATTCAACAGGCTAAGCGTAATTCTGTACCAGCAGATAATATACAGCGAGGTTGGTTGATTTTTTCCATATTTTCAATGGCTATAACTTTTTTTGCTCAATTTTGGTTTGAATAGCGATTAAAAAAGCATCTGAAGGAAATGTAGGTGATTTTAGTGCAAGCACCTTCGAAGCATATGGTAACGGAGGCGCTAGTTTCATAGTAAATGTTCTTTCTGATAATGCAAATCGAGCCTCAGCAGAAGTGAAAAATGTCCTCAACAAGAAGAAAGTGAAGATTGCTGAGCCAGGAAGTGTGCTATTCATGTATGACCGTAAAAGCTGTTTAGAAGTTGATGGGGTGATAGACGAAGAAGTCCTTCTTGACGCCGCGATAGAGGCAGGTTGTGATGACTTTGAGTTGGTCGAAGGGGACGATGAAAATACCAGTATTGTGTACACTGAGCCTAAGGAATCGAGTGCGATGAAGGAAGCTCTCATTTCTCTTGGGCTTGAGCCGAAAATAGAATTGAAGTACATAAGCAAAGCTCCTGTAGAAGTATCTGAGGATGATTTTGAAAGCAACATGGATGCTATCGATGCGCTTGAGGAACTCGATGACGTTGATAGTGTCGAGCACAATATGACAAACTAAACTTTATCAATGGATAGTGTCATCAAAATACAATTATGTACTTATACTTAACGTTTTTTGAAAGATGCAGAAGGGAATCATTGAATCTGCCTACATTGAAATCTTTCTGATAAAGATACCCAATAAAGAAAAATATGGTACAATCTGAACTCAGGCTCATCTAAAACGAGCAAACGAAACTGAAATTCCTATTTCATGCATTTCTGCCTTTAGAAAAGGGAGAACGCTTCATTTGATGGTACGAATCACGAAGACGATTGAAAACCAATCAGTATTTCTACACTTATTTACGCCTCTATCCCATAGATTTATCCAGTTGCTGCAACTTCAAGCAAGTTACATTACTTTTTAGGAAGATATATTTCAAATAGAATGCGGTAAGGTACTGAGAAGGGCAGAATATATGTACGATTGAACGGAGTACACTTATGAATATGACCTGAATATCAAAGTGGTACCTCAATTAAAACATATCGGTAACATTTTTTAAACTGTATGCTTTTATTTTATTAACTTCTACTCTTGTACCATTTTACTACGGAACAAGCCGTCTACACGTCAATAATATCTCACCATTGTAAAATCTCGTAGAGCGTAATGCGATTGAATATTGGGTAGAAATTTTGCATTGAAGTTAGATTTGATATGTAAATTGCCACGTCTTTTTCTTCATACTCGAATTAGCTTGCACTTCGTTATGATGTCATGTTTGGAATTCGGGTCAGAACATTCATTCACGTCATGAAGAATTAATCGAATCATATCATTGGCATATTATGTAGGACATATGGGGAGAATTCGGAAGAGCCATCTGCGCGGTTGATGGGAAATCTTCTAAGTCGTATCTTGGTCACCTTCCTACGTTAAACTTGATACTCCCATCTAGGGTACTATCTACACTATACGATAAAACCGACGATGCCCACGGTTGATGACAAGGATGAATTTAGTGCCGCTGATTGCGGTACGCACTTCGCACTGTTTATGGTTTTCTTCACTCAAGAGGGCTTCCATAAATAAACTTTGACACAAAATTTTTATGTCACAGCAGCAACAAAGACATCATGTCATCCGACAATAACAACAACGCTCAACAGCAGCGACCTGATACCCAAGGGCTTGATGTCTTATCTGCCCTTTGTGGTGGTGTATCAAAAGACCGGTTCGATGGCACACATCAGCTTCCAGTTCTGGCACAGCAGAATCAGCAGGCTACAGGGCAAAATCACCAATTTGGTCAAATGCATGGGAATCATCATATCATGCCAGCGGATGCGACATCTTTTATGAACCAAGGTCTGTACATTGGAGGAGGTCAGCATCAGCATCAACTAACGCACCCTCAACATCAGCAACAACAAATATCCAATGTTTCATCCAGTGCAGCAGCGGGGGTGCAACAGGGAGATCTACTGACTCAGCAAGCATTGAATATTATGCTACAGCAACAACTATTGGCATCGATGAAAGCAGGTCCTATTGACCATTTAGGAGTTCATCCGGGACCTGGTGCCTCTTCTGCTCCTGCACCTGCTACCAATCATCAGGGGGTGCAAGGCATGGTGTCTCATTTACATCGATTAGGTAAGGAACACATAGCTAAGTTGGACGAGTGTCGATGTTTGGCCGGTCGTGATTCGCTACAGCGTTGATCCTTACGTGGCTATTTTCTACTTCGAAAACTTCCCTTTTTGGATAGCAGCTGTTTGTTTTCTGGCCACGTAGATCGCTATGCGAATGATTTTTTCTACGTCATGACTGAAGTCATGTCGTGCAGATACGAAGTTTATTTACGTCATCGTTTCCTCGGAATGTTCAAGCTATTTTCGTATGTAGCTAACTTTTCTTTTAATTTCGCATATAGCCCCGGCTGGAAGCCTACCACATCAACAACAGAAAGCTTCACCTCAAGCTAACCAGCAACATAGCCAACCACAACAAATCCAACCTCGCCCCACCTCGCATCAGCTTCAACAACCACGGTTTCCCCAGCAGATTCAAATATCTCCCAAAGTTCAGGCCATGGATCATCAGCAAAGAATGAATGTCAACTCGCATCAGCCATCAGGTCTCGCTTTGGGCAACGGCTCAAATTATGATATGCCACCCCCGCCGTCACGAAGTAATCCAATGACGACATCAGTTAAGCGCGGGGAAGATGAAGTAGAGGAGAATAATGCTTCGGAGGCTGACGGGGTTAATAAGAAGCAACAGAAGAGAGCTGCTAACCGAAAATCGGCACAATTAAGTCGTAAACGAAAGAAACAGTTCATTGAAGAGTTGAGAAATGAAAACCATGAGCTTCGAAAAAAAGAGTTAATTTTGAGAAGCATTCCAGATCTTATCATTGTATTTGACAGCGCGGGAAAAATTCACTTTTTGAGTCATTCTGTTACGAAATTACTGAAGTTTGCACCTGGAGAGCTCGAGGGTACAAGTTTTTGGAATAGGATTTCAGAAAACTCAGTACGCTTGTTGAAAAGCGCCTTCATGGATGCATTAGCAGCACGAGCAGCAGGTTCGGAAACCGCCCCACTCGAAGGAGTGAGTACTTTAAAATTAATCGATCGCAATGGATCAATTATCACTGGTATGATGAACGGAGTTGTACATTTTGCTGGAGATGCACCGGAATGCGTTTGTAGTATTCGCGCTGTAGATGTAAAGGCGAAATCATCAGACTTAGTCGAGATCGAGGCAGTCGCTGGCAATGCAACCGTTGTTTCAGTCGGAAGCAGCATAACAGATACGTCAGGAAGCAGGAGGTCAAGGGGTACACCGCATGTGACGTTAGGTTGATTGAACTCATAGATTTTTGTCGTATTTTATGTTTTCTAAGTAAAATAGTGCATTTGTATTCTGCCTCCTACTCTCTCTTCCTAAATTAGAAATGCGTACATTCTGTAATTAATGATTATATCAGTGTGCGAAAGAAGATAAATTTCACAACTCTTGTTTTGAAAATTGATTTTGTTGTGCGGATCCTCTTGCCAATGAAACCCCTCCGGTTTTTTATCCGTCTCCTATGTGATGAGTATAAAAATTTCAAAAAGAGGCGTGAGGCGTGGTTTTGTATTGAACAAGAACGCGGGCGAAGCTAGTCAATGAGCAAAATGGAATCCTTTGACATGAAATTAATGAAGAAAAAAATTCCTGTTCTCCCACCATTTTGAAAGTTTTGACGAAACAATGGTTTTTATGTTGCGAACTTGACATGTGGGTTAGGGTTTTTATGTTGTGGTGACGAAGTTGAATAAAAGAATTTTATTTTTATTTGAAATTCGCACAAACTTTGATCAACCGTTAGGCCGCGTTTTGAAGAATGATCCGAATCGGGTTTCGTCGAGACCCCTCCCCATACCTTGCATTTACTTCATTAAGAAACGACCATATTTGTAGGGTTGATTCTTGTTTTTTCGAAATAGGCCCTAATTTTGGAACGTAAAACTTCCAATTTTTCGGAAGATTTGATGGTGATAAACGTTCAACTAATTTGCGACCCTCTGAAAAACAAGATTCACGTCCATGCGGAATAGCAATGTGGCATATGCAGAATGCATTGGCTTTTTGTTGCCGCAACATAAACTTGCAATGGAGTAAATCTGATTCTTTACTATCATTTGATAACAAAAAATCAAAATTCCTTCTATTAGTTCGGGTGATACCAATGACGTTTCGAGCATGCGTTTGATCTTTGAGTCTTTTTATGGCTTCAGGAATACCACATCGCCACATTTTTGCGCTTCTTTTGGCTTCATTAAGAAAATTCAGCTCACGACGAAGTTGATATTTGCTTATCCGTGTCCATGGTTTTTGATCAGATTTTGACTGTAAAGAAGTCGAAACCGTTTCATCTTCTACTGGAGAACTTATTCTCGGCAACTTTCCAACTGTCTTTGATGAATTTCGACGAAGAATATCTTCATCGTGATTCCAATCACATCGAAACTCAACCGGTTTATTATATTCTACATGCGCTTGCTGCAGTGCACCTTCAAAGGATGTAATACGCTTTGCTGAACCACTCGCTCTAGCTGCAACGCCTTGATCATAACCCCAAACTAAGCCCACTTCCCAATCAACTAGTTTTTCCGGCGGTAACACTGTGAATGGGGCTTCATTGCAATCGAAAAAGTACACCAAATGCATTTTTCCTAAATTTTTCTTCGCTAAAGATCGCGCGCTTGAGTCAGTAAGTCTGGGATCATATACAATCGCAGGCCACCAGCCGAACCCTGGGCCACCAGCGGCCTTAAACATCAAATAATTCATTAGAAACAATTATGAAAGCCGCTATGCTCGAATCATCATATGATCACATAAACTCACCCAGCACACTTCTCCAAACCGATTTCGAAATTCCGGCCCCAAAGAGTTTACCATTCGTTCTAGTCCATCATCCGCTTCTTCCTCTGCAGCAAAAATTCTACACGGCTTACAATACCAAGAACCATCTCCCATCATTCCATCCCGGATTACACGCTTCTTCAAACATTTCCGATGATAAACATCCTTACACCGCGTGCAAGATAGAGTACTCTTTCGAGATTCATCCCTTCTTATTCTAACTTCTTCGCCATCTTTCCTATCTTTACCTCCCTTTTCACCACAGATGACACAATTTAGATTCCTTTGATAGGGTACAAGGGATCTTATGAGTTTTGCACGTGCGGGATTGTTGGCATGACAGCTGGATAACGTGCCATCGAATGCGAAGGTTCCGCCATTATAATAATCATTATCACTATCATTATCATCATCATCGGATGACCAATTGGACGAACTACTACTGCTATCTTCATTCCCATCCTTATTTTTGTCACGTAACTTTTTCGGTAGAACTATATCATCCGGTAAGATGCCCCTCCTTCCATGCTGCGATGCCATTGTTCACTAGATACAATAATAACTACGACCAATCACAACATATAGAAGTGGATAATGGATAGTGAGGAGGGGGTGGTGTTTATGGACTTTTAGTAAACTATGAATTGCCGTACAAGGAGAAGTAGGTTCGTCAAGATATTTTGAAGAGAGTAGTGTAAGTCTTTTTTTTTGGGATTTTTCAATCGAATTTTGGCTAACTTATTCAAAAATGCGAAGTTCAGAAGCTGCTTGGCTCTCGCATTATCATTTCTTCGTTTCCTGCTCATCCATTGCGTATTGCGTGATCGGCATCTCGTACTCGTAGACGAAGCGCGTACAGACATATCTGCAGGTACAACATACACAGCAACAAAGCAATGTAAGTACAATGGATGGAACCAACATCCTGACTTCTCTTCTCTCCTTTCATAGAATTTCGATAGTTTGATTGGGCGTATGGAACTAATTGCAATGTTGAGGACGTGCACTCTAATGTGTTTTGCGTGTTATGTTATGTCTGGCTAACCTTTGAAATCGCCGTTACTGAACAGATGAACCCTGCGTTGAAATTCAGTGCCAAGGCTGGTGCACCTGCCCTCCAAGCGTTCATCCGCGAGGCAGGAAAGGGAGCTGTTATCGGAACAGTTGGAGCAATTATTTACAAGGTTGTCATCAAGGATCCTACTTCCAGGACTATCGACGATTACTATAAGGCACACCCTGTGAAATAAGCCATACTTCGAAGTATTTCTTACTCTGCAAGTAGCCTAATGATCTATAAGTTTAACTTTTGAATTATTTGGTATTTTCAAGATATTTTCAGCAAACAACGCGTTCTTATTTCATCTGTAAAATGGTTTTTTCTATGTTTATGCTGACAAGAGCCAATTGAATCTTTCCCAACTATGCTGTGAAGATCTCCGTATCCACCACTTCGAATTACCGCTGTTTTCAAAGATGTCCTGTCTGATGATTTTTCTTTCGTCTGTAAACTGGACTGCAAGTGGTTTAATCAAATCCTTTTCGATATTTATTCTGAAAAGAGCCAATCGAGTTACTCTCCAAGTTTAATGCGACGATCCTCCGCATCCACCGCTACAAATTATCGCTGTTTTGGAAGAACTCCTGCCTGTTAATGTTTCTTTCATCTGTAAACTGGACTTGCAAGTGGCTTAATCAAGTCTTTTTCGATATTTATTCAGAAAAATGCCATCAAGTTACTTTCAAACGTTAACGCGACGATCCTCGACATCCACCATTGCAAATTACCGCTGTTTTCAATGAACTCCTACCTGCTGATGTTTAAGGTATTTGAAAACAGCGCACATTTTTCAAGAAGGTTATGTCCTTCGTTCGAGACGACCTCTCTCCTCTAGGTATATGAAAACAAATCGAACTTCTCAATAATGTTATATCCCTAGTTAGAGACGATTTCTTTCCAAAAAATGTTTGCAGTGTAGCAGTGTAGCAGTGTAGCCCTCCCCCGCTCGCCACCCTCTAGAGTTCTTCTGATTCACGTCCCTACCTTGCTAAGTAAAGGTCTTTGAAAGTAGTTTTTTAATCTCAATATAAAAGAACTTCATTAAAATATCAAACAACACTCCTGTTGTTTATGTCACATTTCATCACCACCACAAAGTGAATTCTAAATTCATGTTGTTCATTACTCTTTGATACCCTCGTGCTTTACCGGTACTCAAATTATGTAGGCAGATTTATTATATATAAAATGACATCCTTGTGAGTTGACTACTGCACTTTCAATATATGACGTATCCATTAATTCGAAAAACTTAGCTTACATTCCAGAAGTCGAGCTAAAACGAACCAATCAAATTCAGAAAAACCGTTGAACCTGTAATCGACGCGACTTATTGAACTTTATGTACATCTCTGTAGATGAAATATATGTACGTACTTACTCATACGCATGAAACGAGCTCTCCAAAACTATTTAGCCACTGAAGAACTCAAGAGCAAATCAGACACCGCACCTTCCTGCCAAAGAACTTCGAGTCCCTTCGAAGAGAGGACATCACTTGCATTATTTTTCATGAACTTCCGTATCCATTGTGCCAACGACTTGATTCCAATAGTGTATCCTAATATCAATTCCATGTATAAGCTATCCATCTTTCCTATAATACTATCCGTTTATTCTTCGGTAGCGTTTGTTCCCTCGTCGACGACGCATGGTTGTGGTGTGAGTTTGAAACGAGTATTTGCTCCCGTTTCGACAAAGTTATTGGCATATGCGGATCGCTCTCACAACTTTTATGATAAAAATGAACCGGCCAAGGGTGGTATTTTGTATTTTCTTACTCAAGTGAGTTTTTTTATTTCGTTGATGCTGAAATTGAAATGATTGCATTGTCATGGAATGTATGTTTTTTGTTTTTTATTCATGAATTGGTGTGTGTGTTTTTTTTTCGATACAGAGAGCGCTTCAGTCCTTCATGCTTTATTCACAACAATCTCGTGACCCGCATACAGTAAGATGGATGGAAGAGTATGGTGATATGGTTGATATGCTTCAATTTCACGGTACTGGGGCGTTTAATATGACTAGGTGGGAGAAATGGGATTCTTTTTTGCTGGTAAGGTTTTGTTGAGGGGAGGTATTGGTATATGTGTCACTAATTGCTAAGTTGCTGTTTCAAAGGATTTGGCACAAGAGCCACCGGCAGAAATTATCATACGTGCGAAAAGAAGGGGACGTGGTCATGGTGGATGGAGTAAAAAAAATCCTTATCTTGAGGAGAGATTTGTGGAGTATAAGGTGGACGTTGACCCACCTAGTCTAGTTACACGAATCTTAAGTATTAGAGAACAGCTTGCGATTGAGCTAGCCAGTGACCTAGAACTCGTTTCAAGAGCGGGAGAGCTTATAATCGAGAGTTACCACGAAAATATGCGAAAAAGGCGAGAGGACGAAGAGAGCGATCGAAAGACAGAAGAAGAATGTGTCATGCCAGACCCTAATGATCTTGCCTTCCCCTATTCAACTAGTCCGGATGCATGCGAGACAACTTCTGGCGACATGGTGTTTACCGCTCGTCTGGGATTCGTCCTTCTGGAGAACGATTGCGTTTTTGCTCAATCAAAACCAAGTCCACTTCGGCAAGGAAATTTCGATCTTGTCAACCTTCTAACACTTCAAGAAGCAATTCACCGTGTACTTCGTGATCTTAGAAACGACGGTAGTAGTGGTGTAGCGACATTTGATTTTCTTCTTGAATTTTACAAGGATCGCCTTAAGTCGTGTTTCGATGGCGACGGAAGATGGTACCGTGATGAAGTCTTTTTGAATGATTTAATGTCAAGTTCACCTAAAGTGATTGCTTCTGGCCTAATTGACCCTGTTGGAATCGCTGAAAAGATTATCCGTACAAGAGGTGATGTTGCGTTAGAGTGGAGTGATTTAGCTGCAAATGTCCCGCAAGACCATATGGAATTGCGTAGAGTTCTTTTGAATCAAAGAATGGATGCAAGCACCACTATATCTCAAAGTCCCAGTCCCGGTGGAATAGATGAAGATTATGGTGAAGCATTTCAATAATAAGTTATAGCTACGCATTAAAATTTTATTTTTGTGACAAGATGGCGAGCCCATTCTCATGATTATGAGCAAACTTTTGCATTTTCTTCATGCAAGTCTTTTTAGTGACATGATGACGAGCCCATCCTCATAGTTTAAAGCAAAATTTTACAGTTCTTCTCACGTCAATGGTTTGGAGAAACATCTGACATCTAACGTTGTATCTGCAATGTTTCTTATGTCCGAAAATAATTTATCATCATTGTTTTCGCTACACATCCTTTTCGTTCCTTGTCCAGGGATCCTTCGTGGTTGCATCATACCTGAGAGATAGATAGATGTTCTGCAATAGTATTGATGATGGATATGACGTGCATTGGTGGTATATGTTCTCGCACCCTGAGAGAAAAAGTATGTCGACCGACATAGGGAGGAAATGGCATATCTTACATTTCCGTTCCTTCATTTGTAATTGACTAAATTCATTAATAATTTTGCAGAGAGTAGCAATTGCAGCCGAATAACCTTTCGTTCATCCATTGTCTATTTCTTCGTCGTTTTTACACCAAAGCTCTCGCATGTCAAATTTGATCGAACAAAATTTTAACAATAATGAACCATAAATTTTTCTTACCATGACTCAAAATTAGGGAAGTGATCTTTTTTCTACAGTAAAACTAAACGTCCAGTACACACCTTGCTTCAACAATAGAAATGATGCTTATCACTTCCAAAATTGTGTGCAAACATTAAACAGTTCGATAGTCATGAACTCTCAATATAAATACTCTGATGAGACAACACAGTTTTGGCTTCCACTCTCCTGTTATAAACAGGAGGCGTCATGAACGCAAAGTTATACTTGGTTTTATTTCTTATTAGATTATTAGAACAGGTTCTACAGTCTAATTGGATAGTAGACACAAAAAACAAAATCTAGAAATGCTCTTAACTCCTTCTTGATCAAGATATTAGGTTTAAATGAGGTCAACAACATTCATGGGCATCTCCGAAATTTCGGTGTTGTAGAACTGTTCGATATCCCTGAGATATCTCACATCGCCATCAGTGAGAAAGTTTATAGCTACACCCTTACGACCGAATCGACCTGAGCGTCCAATACGGTGAATGTAATTTTCACGGTTCGTAGGAAGGTCAAAGTTGATAACAAGACTGACTTGCTGAACATCAATACCACGAGCTAACAAATCGGTGGTAATAAGAACACGACTGGAACCGGAACGGAACTCGCGCATAATAATGTCTCGCTCGCGTTGGTCCATATCTCCATGCATACAACTGACTGTGAAGTCACGCTCCTGCATGTGTTCTTGCAGCCAGTCGACCTTGCGACGAGTATTACAATAAATAATAGCTTGGGTAATAGTGAGAGTCTCGTAAAGATCACAAAGAGTGTCAAGCTTCCAATCCTCCTGATCGACAGCAATATAGAATTGCTTGATACCCTCCAAGGTGAGCTCGTCCTTCTTTACAAGAATACGGACGGGCTCGCGCATGAAGCGCTGTGTGACCTCAAGCACATCAAGAGGCATTGTAGCTGAGAACAAGCAAACCTGAACCGTTTCAGGAAGAAACTTGAAAATATCATAAATTTGATCTTTGAAACCACGAGAAAGCATCTCATCTGCTTCATCGAGGAAAAACTGCTTGATAGAATCCAAAGACAGCGCTCGACGGTTGATCATATCAAATACACGTCCAGGAGTTCCTACAACAATGTGTACACCGTTCTGAAGGGTACGAATATCATCACGAACGGCAGTTCCTCCTACGCAAGCATGAACACTGACATCCATATAATCACTCAAAGCAATTACGACCTTTTGGATCTGCTGCGCAAGCTCACGTGTAGGGGCAAGAATGAGCGATTGGCACTCACGTTTGCTCGCATCAAGTTTGGCAAGAGTTCCAATAGCAAAGGTTGCGGTTTTACCCTATACATACAACAAAAACAAAAGAAGTCAGAAATTGGTCATTTCCAGAGTTCATGGAAAAATAAAAGATTTATGGGGTCTCGTTAAGAAGGGATACTATCGACACGCAGTAATTTTAAAGGAGGATGACTCGAGTTAAAAAAACCGCCGTAATCCGACTCGAAAGGTGGTTAACGTAGCTTCATTCCCCAAAACTAAAATCACAAAAACTAACTAACTAACTAAGTAGCTCTCTCCTCATTCCTCATAGAAAAACTTACCGTACCAGACTGCGCCTGAGCAATCAAATCACGTCCTAACATCACGGGTTGAATGGCACGCTGCTGAATAGCACTGGGCTTCTCGAAACCGTATGCATAAATTCCACGCAACAACTCCTCCGGAAGACCCATATCATCAAAAGCTTCAATAGTTTCTTCCCAGTTGCTGTCAATATCTCCATCCTGAACCGCACCAGCCTCACCTTCAGGCTGTTCCTCAACTCTGTTCATATTCGAAAATTCGGGTTAGAAATAAATTAGCGAAGTAAAAAAGCTTCCTTCAAGATTTTCAAAAATGGCGTCCATCCAAACTCTTATGATAGAGATACTTACGGTGCAGGTGCTTGCTCCACTTCTTCGGCGCTCATGGCTTTGTTTGTCTTATTTTCTTTCTTTGTAATTTATTGATTAGATTTCTTTATTTTTTACGAGAAAAACTTGTGATTATTCTGTCGTGCACACGTAGTTGTATTGAAAAAAGAGAAGAGACGGGAGGCTGTGAGAGATTCGCTAACTTAGTTCAAGAATTTATTCAATGGTTGTGGTGAGTGGTGGGCACTTTCACAATAGAAAGCTAGTTAGTTCAATATACGTTAATTCAGTGGTGCGTGAGCAAGAAAGAAGAAAGGCCTTACGAAAAACACTGAGAAACAGGCAGATCACGGACGATGGAGAGAGGTGAAAATATGTTTTCGTTTTCGTCTTCTTCTTTTCCTATTTATTTGCATAACGTACTAGTTTTCGACGATGAAAATTCATTTAGTGATTCAATCCATCGTTGTTCCTTCAGTAGCACTTGCTTTTTCAAGCAGTACACCATATGTATCACATCAATTGTCAAATTGTGGCGTCTTCAAAACTTACATGGTCGAGGAAGATCAAGACGACGAACTGCCTTCAGGAAGCTTCTTTCATCAGGTTCCAGAACAGTCTAATGCTGACGACGACGGTTTAAAGAGTGATGAGAAGCTAATAGAAAGTCTTCAGGACTCATCGAACACTGAGGGAGGAGAATTCGATTTGAGTTTGAAGAAGGCCATGGACTTGCGGACAACGAGCATAGCGAAAACAGAGAGCACTATAGGTGGTAAACCTTCAAAAGGATTTGGCAAAAAAAGTCAAAAGAAGGAAGTATCTGTTAAGGAAAAGAGCTCCTATGTGGAAATTTCGGATATGGTATGGTGTAGAAAATTGGCTGCGAAAGAATGTTATATTTCATTCCAATTTGATGTCTTCTTTTGTTTATTTTATATCTTAGGTTAATTCTGCGGTGGCCGAAACAGGAAAATTAAATCTAAACCGTCAACCTGTTAATGATCCAAGCAAACCTGTAAGTTTAATTGATATTGGCTTTAGCAATTCTAGGGACAGCACTGATATTTTGTTTTTCCAGGAAATTGACGATCAGGGCTACACTCTGTATACTGATACAGAAACTGGTGAAAAATCGAGAGTGGTAAGTACGATTTCCAACATCACATAATACTCGCATAATACTCGCATACTTCTTATTTTCCTTTTGGCTTATGAAAATATTTTTAATTTGCTCTACGTTGACGAAGTTCGAAGCATTAATTACATATCCTTGTGAATTTAAAATTAAGATTGTTGGTGCCAACGAGGGTCCATTCGTTTTAGACATGGTCAACTTGGTTTCAGATTTCACAAAGACTCCTGTAGGCAAAATAAAATATGACACAAAGGTCAATGGCAAGTGGGTCAGTGTTACGGTTATGGCTCCAGTAAAGAGTAGCGAGATGCTATATTCTTTGTACGAAGTCATTGACCGAGATCCTAGGGTAAAGTTTAAGTTTTAATTACGAACGTACACTAGTTTTTCAAAGGTAATGCAACGATTGGAACGAATCCACATATCTATAGAGAACATTTCGAGCTTGTAGAAAAATTGAAAAAGAGTAAAATGCAAGAAGCAATATCAAGATATTCTTTGAGTATTTCACTTTTTTCCTTATCCTCTCCTCGAAGAGCGAGGTAAAGTCATTGTTATCCCTCCATTAGATCTCATCTATATTACAGCAGAATTTGGAACTTAATGAATATACTGATAAAGAGAATGAAAAGAAAAACCTCAAGTTGGAGATTGGTTCTTGTAGGCTTTGCAATGTAACTAATATTAATACATGTTGTATGATTGCATGGCGGGAGACCAGGAGAAAAGAGAGAGAATAGATAGAGAGACGGAGAGAGCATTCGTATAAATCTTACGAGCATAAACTGCTAGATTCAGCTAAAATATTTTACACTCAATTATTCTTATGCTGTCGAAAATAATTATGTGTGAATAAAGTAAACCGTGTGTAGGGACACGTTGCATCTTATGGTACGCAAACGCCACACGAATTTCTCGCTTGTCGCATTGTCAAGAGAGAAGAAAAAGCCGGAGCTCAAATCGCAGTCACACCTCCGTTACATTATATTATCGACAGGACCACCGTCATCAAGATGTCATCCGACGATCCAAAGCAGCTCTCCAAAGAGGAACAGGAAAAAATTATTCATGAACTTGAAGATTTCGAGGATGAATTCGATGATGCCATTGAGAACGAAGGAGACCTGGACAAGAACAAGGATGGTGGGGCCTTCAGCGTTTCCAAGGAAGAACTTAGTATTTTAAGGGCTGATCTTGCGTGCGAGTTTCCGGAAGATTATGACTATCTGAGGTAGGATTTGCACATTTTTGAAAATATTGGCATGGGAGATTCGCACTGCCATGGGTATAATATTGATATTGATGGACGAAGGACATTGATGGGGGAGCAAAGGGTGGAGCTACCGAACGTACTTTCATCGACCAGATAAAGATTTATCTTGAAAGTTGGCTCATGTACTTGTTGTTTCATGTTTACAGTGACGCATATATTCTATCCGTGGCATCGAAACCGTACTCCAAAGACCCGACAGTTCGTCGTCCTTTGGAGTACACGATGGAGAAACTAACGCATGTTATGCAATGGCGCGAAGAAAGTGGTGCTGCTGAGATAACAGATTATATTGATATGGCGAACGGTCCCGAAAGTGCACCGGCCGCTGTTGAAAATCCGCAAATGTTGGCCAAGGCTAAAGCCATTGCGACAGCATTGAACTATGGTAGCATGTATTGGCATGGTCTCAGCAAACAGGGCAAGCCAATATTGTGGATTAGAACAAATAGAAAACCATGGTATCCCGATGTGGATGCAGAAATTAAGGTATGTTTTTATTGAACCTTACAATATAGTTCTTATTTACAAGCCATTGGTCTAATTTTACTGGGTAGGCTCTCATTGCCATGACAGACGCAGGCATTCGTGGTATGCCTAAAAAAACCACTGATTTCGTTGTCATAGCTGATTCCACATCTCCACCGCCTCCTAATCCGTCCTTCATGATTGAAATGCTCAAGGCTTTGGTCAAAGGTTATCCCGATAGATTGGGTCTTCTCGTATCTGCACCTATTTCTAGTATTATTCAATTCGTCATGAATTTGTTGTTGCCATTGATGCCAGGACGTTTAGCGTCGAAGGTCATCTTGATTGGTTCTGAAGATGTGAAATCCAAACTTGGCAGAATTATTGATGAGAAAGACATTCCTGACTTTATGGGCGGAGAAGCAGATCACGACAAGTACTATCCAATTGAGTCACAGTGTACTAACAAAGGACAGGGCAACTTAAAGTTTGATTGGTACGGTATGATTGATCGCCTTCAAGCTGCGAAAGAAGAATTTGACTCTTGAAATGTACGCAGCGTCGTGAACTAGCAATTTAACCGATAATGGATTATACGTTTAAAAGTAATGAATAAAATTGACGGAAACGTTCGCTCATACTGCTTACCCCTCATTGATGGAGACCGATTGATGGGATACATTTCTCATCAACTCCTAAGGATTCATCTTTTAGCACTCGATTGACAAAGCATGACAGCGATTCTAAAAAATTACTTAAAATCACGGTTGAAGAGAATTGGTTCAAAACGAATATTTGTGGCAAAAAGGAAAAAGTTCCGACTGGCAATGTGTATGCATTTACGATCAAATCAAATCTATAGGAGATAATTGCCTCCTAAAATTGTGTGAAATTTTTAATGTAAAGCTCGATGTTTAGTAGTGGTATCGAAGCACTTAATCCTAGTACACGGGCTGTTTCCATTAACTGCTCTTTATCAGGTTGTATGCTCGTTCCATCGACATCACTATGATACTGATACTTAATGGATGTAATACTTTTATTGAGATGTGAACGATCCTCATCACAAATTTATCGTTTTGATGGTAACATCTCTTAATTGAAAATGTGACTGATCTTGTTTGCCGAACGCAATAACCCCCTACTCTCTCCGTATCATCTGCAGTGGATCTGATTTAGGATAACGTTTATGATCACATATCAAAAAGAGATTTCGATGGAACTATACCGAGGATATTAAAATATCTATAGATGCTTTAGTAGAGTGTAGATTTCCATTTGAAGGACGAAATAACTCTCTTTCTCTCCGCAGTAGCTGCAGTGGATCCGATTGAGGATAATATTTACGTCCACTTGCTAAAAAGAGATTACGGTGGAGACATAAGGAGGGGTTATAAAAATTTTCTTCAGCTCCCCTTCCCCTGTAACAGAGTGTTGATTTTCAAAATGTGCCGGTCTCTGCTACATCCCATTAGACACAGTTCAGCATATTCACTGAGATAAGGTATTTCCCGTCAACCCGTCAATGCATTACTTTCTCAGTGGGAATGGACGCTTAGTTATATCCACATACGTGAATACGCTCTTTTGTAAAGAACAATGCCATCACAAAAGGCCAGGGGGGGGGGGGGGGGGGGG
>Ga0115008_10000898_pt1 | contig 23314 bp, 23 predicted proteins | sample FraStrMetagenome_FD_87164 | JGI IMG/M metagenome (GOLD analysis project Ga0115008, IMG submission 87164) | Marine eukaryotic phytoplankton communities from Arctic Ocean - Fram Strait ARC3M Metagenome | ecosystem: Environmental > Aquatic > Marine > Oceanic | place: Fram Strait | collected...
ATAATTTTCTAGCAGGTACCACATATAGAAAATTGTTTGAGACATACTCATTGGCTCACGTGCATGGTGAATCGCTGAATACAAAACCTTTGGCTCTGACGCTTCGTTTACAGATGGGTTGTCAGATATTTTAACATGAAATATTGACCTTCCCTCCCACGTTTGAAACGTTGAAACAGGCGCTTTAACTGTAATCAAATTCGGATACATTGCAGCCATATCATCTAATGCATTTAACATTTGTTGATAGGTATAAAACCCAGCATACGAACTTGGGTTTGTTTCAAAGTTAGCAGGGACAGTAGGAATAAAAGCGCTACTTCCTCCACTTTGATCGCACACTGCATTCTTTTCAGAATACGAAGCATTTAAGTTTCGTTGTTGATAATGCGCTTTTACATCGTCGATAAGCACTTCAAACATAAAGCCATTCCCTGCAATAATTTCAAGCTCTTGTGCTGAGAAATCACTAATAAAAAAGGTGTTTCGTTTTTGAACACCGTGGTCAACGGGAACGCCTAGTTGAGCTAATTGTTGTAACCCATCAGAATCGGTATAAATTTTAACCTTTGAATATTGTTGCGCATAAGAGAAACTAGCGCATAGCAAAGCTAGAAAAGTGAGTGTTTTTTTCATTTTATAGTTCTATAGTTCCCTGCAATTTAATCACTTTTTATGACAAACACCTTCCCTACAGGCTGAAGATTTCATAAAAAGTATGTTTTATAGCGTATTTTTCACTTATCCCATCTAAATACTGCTCAAACAGTATCATTTACCACCTATACTTTTACCACTTAACAAGAATTAAAATATAGCTATTTTTAATTAAAATAAATCTGGTTATGCAAGAAAAGAAAATATCATTTGGAAGAATTTTTTGGCCAAGTTTTTGGGCCGCAATTATAGTCTCTATTCTCGGAGTTCTTATTTGGGTTGGTATTATAGGTGGAATCATCAGTAGTTTTGATCATGAACCTAGTTTTGAAGTAAAAAACAAAACAGTATTGCACATGACTTTAAGCGGTAATATTGGTGAAAAAGGAAGTTCCTCATTTGACCCATCAACATTTAGCATGAACAACACCTTAAGCCTAGCCTCCATATTACATGGGTTAGAAGAAGGTAAGAATGATGATAAAATAAAGGGGTTATTCATTGAGCTAGATGGTCTTTCTTGTGGGTTTGCTGTTGCTACTGAAATTCGAAATGCAATTAACGCTTTTGAGGAATCTGGAAAATTTGCTGTTGCTTACAATAGCGGAGAGGCGATCAGTCAACTCGAATACTACATTGCATCTGCTGCCAATGAAAACTACGGATTCCCTGGCTCTTCTTTTGGGTTTCTAGGACTGGGTGCCGAACTGTCATTTTTCAAAAACACCTTTGATAAATTAGATGTAGAGGTTCAAATAATTAGAGGGTCAGACAACGATTTCAAAAGTGCAGTTGAACCATTTTTCAGAGAAAAAATGAGTGACTCATCTCGTGTTCAAACAAGTCGATACATGACCAGTTTATGGTTAGACTACCGTAAAGCCATTGCGAAAGATAGAAAGGTGTCAATTGAAGAATTAGACAACATCGCAAACCAGGTATTAATTCAACGTGTTACAGATGCTGTTAAATACAATCTAATTGACAAGGCAATGTATCGTGATGAAGTAATTGCCATTGTTACTAAAAAAATAGACCTTCAAGAAGATGACGAATTAAACCTTCAAGCGTTTAATAAATATGCAAAAAAACGCTTTTATCAAAATCAGGTTTTGATAAAAGCTGACAGCCCAAACATTGCTGTAATTCTTGCCGAAGGTGGTGTGAATAAAAGTGGAGATGGATTAACCTCTGACGAACTGTGCAAGCTTTTCAAAGAAGTTCGAGAAGACGAATCTATCAAAACAGTTGTTTTTAGAATCAATAGCCCTGGAGGATCAGCACTTGCAAGTGATGAGATTTGGAGAGAAGTTAAATTAACCAACGACAAAAAGAAAGTAATCGTTTCCATGGGGAATGTTGCTGCTTCTGGCGGGTACTATGTTGCTGCCCCAGCCTCTACAATTTTTGCTGAAGCGACAACAATTACAGGTTCAATTGGTGTTTTTGGGATGATCCCTTACACGGGAAGAATGTTAGAAAACAAGTTGGGGATTACATTTGATCGTGTCTCAACAAATGATCATGCCGTAATGACAACAAACCGTAAACTCACTAACAAAGAATTAAAGATAATTCAAGTTGGTGTAGATGATATTTACGACCGATTTAAAACAATAGTTGCTGAAGGTCGTGGAATGACAAAAGAACAAGTAAATGTAGTCGCGCGCGGGCGTGTTTGGACTGGTAGAGATGCCAAAGAAATTGGTTTAGTAGATGAGATAGGTGGGTTGAATGATGCCATCAATTTTGCCGCTAATGAAGTGAAAATCAAACAAGCAAAAGTACTTTACTACCCAAATGTTAAAGAAGATAAGTTTGGTCAATTCATAGAACAATTGGAAGAACAAGAAGAGATCAATACCGATATTCAATCCTTTCAGCTTCCTGCATCATTACTAGAGTACTATAATCAATTACAGCAATTGGAATCTATTCAGGGAATTCAAATGCGTTTACCTTACGAGATTAATATAAAATAGTACTAAAAAACAACATAAAAAAAATGCCCTTTCACGTTGTGAAAGGGCATTTTTTTTATGTTGTTTTATTTATTTAGCAGAAGCTAACTTCACAAAATCATCGTAAGAAATTTCTTTCTCTACTAATTTAACGGTGTCTTTAAAGAACGTCGTTAATTTTTGCTCAGCCATCATGTCATAAACACGGTTCGCTTCTTCTTTGTTTTGTAAAACTTGCATTGCAGAAGCTGTCAACTCTTTATCTTCTGGAGCAGGCATTCCATATTGAGCATAGTTACTCACTAATAACCCTTTCGTAAACTCAATAACCTCATCATTTTCCAATTTAATATCATTCGCTTTGAATATATTACCTTGAATGATTTGCCATTTTAATCCTTTAGCATAGTCATCGTATTCAGACTCAATTTGTTCCTCTGAAACTTCTTTTTCATTTGATAATTTAATCCAACGTTTAAGGAAGTTGTCAGGTAATTCAACCTTTGTCTTATCCATTAAGTTTTCATAAACAGCTTTAGTTAACAAACGATTAGAATCGTTTACAAACATATTCTCTAAATCAGACTTAACACGTGCTATAAATTCTTTTTCATCTTTTACTGTTCCTTCTCCAAATAACTTGTCAAACAGCTCTGTAGTTAATTCTGCAGGCTCCATCACCTTTACTTCGGTAATTGTCATTTGAAAGTTCTTAGAAATCGTTTCCAACGCAGACTCTTCAATTCCTAACATTGAGGCCGTGTCAGCACCGCCTCTAGAAACTGTAGCTGGATCAACAGTTACTTTATCTCCAACTTTCTTACCTGTTAATTGCTTTTTAACTTTAGCATCATTAACAAACTCCATAGAAATTGTAGAAGAATGCATAATACCACCTTCTAAAATTTCATTTTCTTCATTTAACTCTACAAACTGAGCTAAAATCATATCTCTTTCTCCTACAGCATCGCTAGAAATCAATTTTCCGTAACGACGTGTTAAATCACCTATTTGCTGATCGATTAATTTCTTATCAACTTTTACTTTAACGTAATCAAATTTACTTTTTGAAGACAATGCTACTTTGATCTCAGGAGCCAAACCTAATTGATAGGTAAATTCAAAATCACCAGGGTTAGCAAAATCACCTTTAACACCATCTTTCTCTACTGGAATAGGGTTTCCTAAAATTTCTAATTTGTTTTCAGTGATATACCCATTCAATGCTTGGCTTACCGCTTTGTTTAGCTCTTCAGATAAAACAGATGCTCCGTATTGCTTTTGAATGTGTCCAAAAGGCACTTTACCTGGACGAAACCCTGGTATTTTAGCCGTTTTACGGTACTTTTCTAATGTTTGTTTAACCTTCGCTTCATAATCAGCTGGAACAACTGTAATCTTTAAATTTGCATTTAAAGCATCAAAATCTTCACGAATAATATTCATCTTCTTGTATTTAAAACTTATTACAAACAAAAAATGGCATAAGACTATCTTATACCATCTTCTAAAATTGTGCGGATGGAGAGACTCGAACTCTCACACCTCGCGGCACTAGATCCTAAGTCTAGCGTGTCTACCAATTCCACCACATCCGCATTACTCGTTATTGACTCGATTGTCTTGAGTGCATTTTAAATTATTACGTTTAAAATGGTGCGCAAAGGTATTCATTTATTTTAAAATGAAAAACCTACACCTACTTTTTTTTATTTTTTTTCGGCACGTTAATATCTCATCAAAATTGTGAATAAAACATTCCATTTCATTCGTTAAAATTGGAGAATGAAAGTACCTTTGTATTACTTCATTTTAGAATGGAAACTTATGCTAACAATTGACCCAAAAGAGATTGCTGTTCCTAAACTGCACCACTATTTACTTGGTGCTGTTGGGCCTCGCCCTATCGCATTTGCATCTACTATTGATGCAGAGGGTAATGACAACCTAGCGCCGTTCAGTTTTTTTAATGTTTTTAGTGCAAACCCTCCCATTCTTATTTTTTCTCCTGCACGTAGTGGAAGAACAAATAAAACGAAGGACACCTACAACAATATTAAGGCCCACCCTGAAGTGGTTATTAATGTGGTTAATTACGATATCGTTCACCAAATGAGTCTTGCAAGCTCTCCTTTTTCTCCAGGGATTAGTGAGTTTGAAAAGTCGGGACTTACACCATTGGATTCTGAAATTGTTGCCCCTAAAAGAGTTGCTGAATCGCCTGTTCAATTTGAATGCAAGGTTATTGAGGTTAACGAGCTAGGCGATCAAGGAGGAGCAGGTAATCTGATTATTTGCGAAGTGCTTAAAATCCACATTGATGAATCTGTTTTGAATGCAGACCAGTTAATTGATCAACATAAAATTGATTTAGTTTCACGTATGGGTGGTAATTGGTATTGCAGAGCCGACAGCGCATCAATGTTTGAGATCACAAAGCCAATCACCTCTATAGGAATAGGGTTTGACCAACTACCTGCAGACATTTTGAACAGTACAATACTTACGGGTAATGATCTAGGTCAACTTGCAGGGATAGAAGAATTACCTAATGAAACCGATGTTAACGAATTTAAACTTTTAGAACTCAGCGACTTATTTGTATCTTTCGAAGATGACGCCATTCAACTGGAGAAAGAATTACATACCAAAGCACAACTATTTTTAACAGAAAACAACCTTAAGGAGGCTTGGATGACACTTCTAACTTTCAATAACGGTTAACAATAAATAACAACAATAAATTAACAACACACTATGTTCAAATTAACAGGATCTGTAAAACTGATCAAAGACACTGTTCAAATTTCAGAAAAATTTGCAAAAAGAGAGTTTGTAATCAACGATGCTTCAAGCATGTATCCTCAAGATATTTTATTCCAATCTGTACAGGACAAGTGTTCTATGCTAGATGGTTTTAACGAAAACGATCAAGTTGAAGTATCTTTTAACTTAAGAGGTCGTGAGTGGACTTCACCTCAAGGAGAAGTGAAATACTTTAATACCTTAGACGCTTGGAGAATTGAAAAAGTTGGTCAAGGTATGCCTCAAGGGGGTCCTTCTGACATGAACCTAAACCCTACTCCAGCAGCTCCAACTGCAAGTACAGAAAGTGCTGACGATGACGATTTACCGTTTTAATCAACAAATAATCATTAAAGGTCGGGCAAATTGTCCGACCTTTTTTTTGCTTCAAACTTAAACAAAGTGATTCCAACGCGCTAAATTGAATCTGTTCATTCTATTTTGTTTAAATTTAGAGATACGAATAAAACTGAATGATTGAAGATAAAATAATTCTCGGAATTGATCCAGGTACAACAGTAATGGGGTACGGTATTATTCATTTGAAAAACAATCAAATGACCTTATTGAATTTTGGCATTATTCAACTATCAAAACTCCCAACACACCCAGACAAATTGAAACGTATTTACGATCGTTTGGATGGCATCATGAAAGAATACAAACCGGATGAAATGGCTATTGAAGCTCCTTTTTTCGGGAAAAATGTACAATCAATGTTAAAATTAGGACGGGCTCAAGGTGTTTCTATTGCAGCAGCCCTAGCAAACAATATTCCGTTTGAAGAATATACGCCAAGACGAATTAAACAAGCAATTACAGGCTCTGGAGCATCATCAAAAGAACAGGTTGCAATTATGCTACAGAATATGCTTGGTTTTAAAGAAATACCGAAACATTTAGATGCCACTGACGGGTTGGCCGTTGCAGTTTGTCACCATTTTTCTAAAGGAATTGGGGAACACAATAAATCTAAAAACTCCAGCTGGGGAGCATTTGTAAAAAACAACCCTGAAAGAAATATTAGTAAATAACCTTAATTCAAACGCTTATTTTCGCTTTAAAATAAGATCATTAATCCCATCCCAAAGTGCGATTCGTCGTTCTAAAGACTGCTTTGCTACTGTTAAAACCTCGTTCCATTTCGAGTCGTCATCTCCACATAGTTCAGACACTAACCGCAACGAAAGAGGACCATGCTCATCACCATCTAACTCAATATGCCGTTCTAAATAGTAATGCAACTTATTGTAGTGTTTATTTTCAGAGTCTGCGCTTTTCAGAATTTCGATAAACATGTCAGGAATAAGGTCTTCTCTTCCAAATGTAAAAGCAGAAGCTACCATGTGTACCTCGCCTGTTTCTATCACAGAAAATGAATGCTTGACAAAGTCTGAGGCACATACATCAACCTGCACTTCATTTAAGGCTTGTTCAACACTAAAACCTGAAACAATCAACGAAACCATTTTATCAGCTTCTGTCGTATTGGCTTTAAGCTGACGCATTGCATCCAAATACATTTCAAAGTGACTCTTAGGCTCACCCAGTTCATTTACATCGCTTTCTTCTCCATGTACAATTTCGTTAATAAATCGAGATAAAACCGGATATTTAGATGGCGTCCAAGGAACTGTAACATTCGTCAATTTAACCTGAAGAAATTTGAGCAATGACATAAAATCCCAAACTGCAAACACATGACTTTCCATGAAAACCTGAATGTCATCTATCCCCCTTAAGTTTGAATATAATTCATGCTCTTTTAATTGATTCCTTAACGGTAAAATCGCTTTTTCTAATTGCTCAATGTTATTCATGCCACACAATAATCAAACCTGATTATTTCGTATTTAGTTTATTTTCTTTTATCTCCGTATTCAACTGCCCCAGCTCCTTATTAAAACCGTCTAGAATTTCATCATAAATACCCTTCATCACATCTTGATGAGATCCATAATATTCAAGTGAGGCTTCAAATTGATCTTTAGTAAGCTTAAAGGTTTTTAGCAATGAGTCTCCCGAATTAATCATAACATGATGATATTGGGCTACAGACGGATATTTACCCTGGATGTAGGACTCCAATTTTATGAGTTCACTCATTGTACTAACCATGTGGTTTCGAGGAATCAAATCCTTAGGTTTTGGTTTGCGTTTAATGCCCTCTGAACAAGAGGTAAACACAATAGCAAGTGCTATAATAAAGCTATACTTCATTACCTGTTAAACAATAATCGTTTTCCATTTGTACCATCAATGACTATACCTTTGCTATAGACAAGATTTCCATTCACATAAGTCGAATGAATTGAGTTGTCAAATTGAACTCCTTCAAAAGGAGACCAACCACATTTATACAAAATATTTTCCTTTGTCACTGTAATTGATTTGTTTGAATCAACAACAACAAGGTCTGCATAATATCCTTCACGAATGTACCCTCTATCTTCAATTTGAAACAAGATTGCTGGTGCATGTGCCATTTTTTCAACCACGCGTTCGATTGAGATTAGTCCTTCTTTTACTTTTTGCAACATCGCAACCAATGCATGTTGAACTAAAGGACCTCCAGATGGAGCCTTGAAATATGAGTTTCTTTTTTCTTCTAGAGTATGGGGTGCGTGATCTGTTGCAATTACATCAATTTTATTATCTAGAACGCCTTGAAAAATAGCATCTCTGTCTGTCGCCTTTTTTACCGCTGGATTCCATTTAATGTAAACCCCCTTGTCAGCATATTGCTCCTCAGAAAAATACATGTGATGAATGCATGCCTCTGCAGTAATTTTCTTTTGTTCTAATGGAATTGTATTGTCAAACAACTCCAATTCTTTAGCGGTTGAAATATGGAGTATGTGCAACCTAGTCCCATGCTTCTTTGCTAAACGCACAGCCATTGAAGATGATTTATAACACGCTCCTTCACTTCGAATATACGGGTGTTCATGCATTGGAACATCTTCTCCATACTTTTCTTTAGCAGCAGCTATGTTTGCGCGTATAGTCCCCTCGTCCTCACAATGTGTAGCAATAAGCATTGGCACTTTAGAGAATAAATTATTCAATGTTGCTTCACTATCAACAAGCATGTTTCCTGTAGAAGAACCCATGAATATTTTAACACCACAAACATCACGTTCATTCGTTTTCAATACGTCTTCTACATTCTCATTAGAAGCCCCCATAAAAAAAGAGTAGTTTGCTAATGATTGCTTTGCACCTATATCATATTTATCTTGAAGTAATTCTTGTGTCAATGCATTTGGAACTGTATTAGGCATCTCCATAAATGAGGTAATACCACCAGCCACAGCTGCTCTAGACTCTGTAAAAATTGTTGCTTTATGCGTTAAGCCTGGCTCTCTAAAATGAACCTGATCATCAATACAACCTGGTAAAATAAACTTTCCATCAAGCTCAACAACATCCCAACTGTTATCTGGGGTAATGTCTTTTGCTATTTTCTCTATTCGGCCATTCTTAACAAGAACATCCTGTGCTGTTTGTTGCCCTTCATTAACAACAATTCCTCCTTTTAATAAGATTGTATTACTCATAGTTTCATCCCTCGCATTTTCCAAACTCCTAGAAATGCTTCTTTAAAAATTCCTGTACTCATTTTTGAATCACCAAGTACACGGTCTTTAAATGTTATTGGTACCTCGGTTATTTTGAATCCGTGTTTTTTTGCTGCGTACTTCATGCATATTTGAAATGCGTACCCCTTAAATGTCACCCCATCAAGATTTATTTTTTCAAGAACGTTTCTACGATAGCACTTAAAACCAGCAGTTGTATCTTTAATTCCAATCCATAAAATAAGTCGGACATATACACTTGCAAAGTACGACATCAAAATACGTTTCATGGGCCAGTTACTTACCTTTCCACCACGAACATACCGAGAGCCAATACTTAAATCAGCACCATCAATACAAGCTTGATACAAACGGATAAGATCTGCTGGGTCGTGAGAAAAATCGCAGTCCATTTCAAACACAAAGTCGTACCCTTTTGCTATACACCATTTAAATCCGTGAATATATGCCGTTCCAAGCCCTAGCTTTCCGCTTCTTACCTCTAAATGAATTCGTCCTGGAAATTCCTGTTGAATTTTCCGAACAATATCGGCCGTTCCATCTGGTGATGAATCGTCTACAAACAACAAATGAAAGTCCTTTTCCAAAGACATAACTTTGCGAATCATTTTTTCAATGTTCTCACTTTCGTTAAATGTTGGTATAATTATAATTGAATCTGACACATCATTAATTTAAACTCACGCTAAAATAACTATTATTCACCAATCACAGAATACTGAAAGCTAAATCAACCCAATCTTTTATCTTTACATTAACTTTTTTTATAATTCATTGAAAATATTCATTCTAATCCTGCTGTTTTTAACCCCCAATTTATCGGTTGGGCAAATTTCCTATAACATTACTTTTCTTGACAATTGGAGCAACGATACACTAACCGCAAACTCATCAAACGTGCGTTATAACGATTGCTGGGGAGTTGAATTAAACAATCAAGAATATGCAATTGCAGGATCCACAGAAGGCACACATTTTTTTAAAATCACAAATCAAAATAAACTAGAGCATATTGATTTTATTGCAGGCCATTTCAATAACATGTCTGTCATACACCGAGATATAAAAACATATAAAAACTATGCTTACGCCGTTTGCGATGAAGGCGAAAGTAGCCTCCAAATAATCGACCTTACTTACCTGCCTGATTCCGCACACCTAGTTAGTAATAACGATAGTTCTTTTGCGCGAGTTCACAACCTATTTATCGACACAACAAATGCACTGCTATACGCTGGTGGAGTTACCCCAAAACTAAATGGAATACTTCAACCTACAATTTCAATGCAAGTCTACTCTTTGGCTGACCCTGAAAACCCTGTTTTAATCTACACCGGACCCAATGACATTAATGAGGTTCACGACATGTACGTCAGGGACAATATCGCTTATTTAAATTGTGGATTTAATGGAATTCGCGTTTATGACTTTTCAAACCCTGCAAGCCCTGTATACAAACAGAACCTTAACGTATATCAAGACCAAGGGTATAACCACCAAGGCTGGTTAACACCCGATGGAAACACCTATATTTTTGCAGATGAAACAGGAGGTAAACGAATAAAAAAATGTGATGTAGCTCCCGACAACACCTTAACAATAAAGGCACTTTTTGGTACAAATTATGAAGGAAATAGTGTTCCTCACAACATTATGCTGAGCAATGAATTTGCTTACGTTGCCTATTACAATGAAGGGCTAAGAATCTACGACTTACGGCACAATACACCTATTGAAATTGCCCATTACGACTCTTACACTGAAGACTCCCCTTTTAACATGCAAGGAGCCTGGGGCGTTTATACAGAACTTCCTTCCAAAAGAATTCTTTTATCAGATAGGCATAACGGACTATTTCTAGTTGACTTTCGAGAAGATGTTTTCTTACTAAACCATGCCGAAGAACTTCTAATATACCCCAACCCAAGTTCAAGTAGTGACGGGTTCACCTTAACATTGAATAAGCACGATGTTTCTACATTCAACTTATTTCTATACGATATGCAAGGGAAAGAAATAATGAAAAAAGTCGTTAGTAATAAAAGCTACATAGAATTAAGACCTAAAGTATCCTCTGGAACCTACCATCTGCGTGTTGAATACACCAACTTTAGTGATGATTTAATACAACTTCAAAAAAAGATTGTTATAAATTAAAAAGCGGATCAACGCAATCTCTAATCAGATCATTTTCATACCCCTTAGAAGAAAGAAAACGGTATATTTTCGCCTTTTTAGCGTATGAATCCTCTTCCTTTTCAAGCATTAGATATTTTTTTTGAGCAAGGTCATTGATATTCTTAGCATAAACTACTGAATCAATAGATGATAAGCCTTTCTTAATTGAATATTCTGAGATGAATTTCTGATTAAGGTGCTTGCGAATTTTTATTCTACCCCACCTTTTAATATTTATTTTTCCAGAAACAAATGCCTCTGCAAAACGCTCTTCACTCAAGTAGTTATTTGAAATTAAATGCGCCAACAATATCGATTGATTTTCGGAGTCAACACCCCACTGACGCATGCGCTGTTCCAGTTCAAAAGAGCAGCGTTCTTGGTATGCGCATAAAGATTCTAGTTTAGCTTTGGCTTCTAGAAAAGAGTATTTACACTCTGACGGCATGTCAGAGTGTAAGTTTTTCTTTATTCTTATCTACAAATGAATATTCCAATAAGCTTTGAGATGATAAGCCACGAACTGGGACCCATTTTTTATACTTAAAGAACCATTTCACTTGGCGAGAAATAAAACCTGCTTTGAAATAAGCTTCTAAATAAGGGTGAACCAATAAGGCTACCTCTTTTTCATTCTTCGTCTTAATCAAGTAATCAAGGTTATTCTCAATTTCATCAGCTAATAATATCGATGCTTGCACATCTCCCTTTCCATTACAGGTAGGGCATTTTTCAGCTGTTGTAATATTTGTTTGCGGACGAACACGTTGACGTGTAATTTCAACAACACCAAATTTAGATGGAGGAATAATGTTGTGCTTAGCACGATCATTACTCATTACTTCCTTCATTTTAGCGTGTAACGCCTTGTTGTTCGCTCTATCATGCATGTCAATAAAATCAACACACACAATTCCACCCATATCTCTCAACTGAAGAACACGAGCAATCTCTTCTGCTGCTTCAAGATTTGTTGAAAGCGCATTATTTTCCTGTCCATCAGCACCTTTACGATTACCACTGTTTACATCTACAACGTGCATTGCTTCAGTATGCTCAATAATCAAATAACCACCACTTGGCAGAGGAACTTTTTTTCCAAAAAGCGCTTTAATTTGACGACTAACTCCAAAACGTTCAAAGATATCAAGCTTACCATCGTAATTCCTAATGATCTTTTCTCTTCCAGGAGCTATGTCAGAAACATACTCTTTTAAAGTACCGTAAAGGGCTTCATCATTTACATGAATGTTCGTAAAATCTGCATTAAGCAAATCACGAAGAATAGATGAAGTTTTATCAATTTCACCTAAAACACGCATTGGCGGCTTTGCCCCCAAAAGGTTTTCATGCATTCTTTTCCATTTCCCAATCAAATTCTGTAAATCTTGATCAAGTAACTCGACCTTCTTTCCTTCTGCTACAGTTCGAATAATTACCCCAAAATTCTTTGGTTTAATTGTTCTCATTAAGTCTTTTAACCTATCTCGCTCCGCATGATCTTTGATCTTTTGGGAAATAGAAACTTTATTCGAAAATGGAACAAGTACTAAAAAACGACCAGCCATCGTAATTTCCGCGCTTAAACGTGGACCTTTTGATGAAATTGGTTCTTTGGCAACCTGGACCAAAATTGGCGCAGAAGAGGAAATAGTGTCACCTATTTTACCTTCTTTAGATATATCATCTTCTGCTTTGAAGTATTGAAGATCGGCAACATTTTGCTTACCACGCAATGTATCCCGAGAAAACTTATTTAGTGAATTGAATTGTGGGCCTAAATCCAAATAATGCAAAAATGCATCTTTATCATAGCCAACATCCACAAATGATGCATTAAGACTAGGAACAACTTTCCTTACTTTCCCTAGGTAGATATCACCTACAGAAAAATCGTTGTTACCTTGCTCTTCATGCAGCTCAATAAGCTTTCCGTCATTGAGTAAAGCAAGCCAAATGCTTTTTTTTCTAGCATCGACTATTAGTTCTAAACTCACGAAAGCCTAATTTAAATTATAAATAATAGAAAAACTTAGTAGATCAAATCCACTAAGTTTTTCAATAACATGTAAGAGTGAAGATTACTTCTTCTTCTTGTGACGGTTTTTTCTTAGTCTCTTCTTACGCTTGTGTGTAGACATCTTATGTCTTTTTCTTTTTTTACCGCTTGGCATAATTCTTTATATTTTGTTAAAAATTCTTATTCGTTGTCAAAGTCTCTTACCGATAATTAGTTAAGAGAATGCAAAAGTACTAAATTCAATTGAAAGTCACCTCATCAAATGAAGTAATATTCTTATTTAACTTTAACACTAGTTTTAACGTCCTCAACAAACGTTTTTGCTGGTTTAAACGAAGGAATATTATGTGCAGGTATAATAATCGCAGTATTCTTAGAGATATTACGTCCTGTTTTTTCAGCCCTCTCCTTCACGACAAAGCTCCCAAATCCTCTTAAGTAAACATTGTTACCTTTAGCTAATGACGACTTTATCGTTGTCATAAATGCTTCAACTGCTCTTAGCGCTTCAACTCTTTCTAATCCTGTTTCTTCAACAATGTCTGAAACGATATCTGCTTTAGTCATAAATTCCCTTATTTATTTTTTATTGTTCTTTTTGTTAATTCTTATTAATCACAATTTGGCGCAAAAATATGGTTCTAAATTCATTAATTACGTACTTTTGATATTAAAATTACATTTTTTTCCCTTAATGAGCAATTTCACCCTACTAATAGTCGATTGGTATAGATTAAACAAACGAAATCTCCCATGGAGATCTGAGTCAAATCCTTACTTTATATGGCTATCAGAAATCATACTACAACAAACAAGGGTGGATCAAGGGATGGCTTATTATCTTACGTTCACCAAAAACTACCCCACTGTATTAGACTTAGCCAATGCTAAGGAGCAAGATGTTCTAAACGACTGGCAAGGATTAGGATATTACAGCAGAGCCCGAAACTTACACTTTTCAGCAAAATACATCCAAAACGAACTGAATGGGGTCTTCCCAACTACATACACTGAAATCTTAAAATTAAAAGGAGTTGGAAAATATACAGCAGCTGCAATTTCATCATTTGCTTTCAATGAAAAAAGAGCCGTTGTTGACGGCAACGTCTACCGTTTTCTTAGCCGTGTTTTTGATCTTGATACACCAATAGATTCCAGCGCTGGGATTAAAGAATTTCAAAAACTGGCAGATACACTCATACCAGAAATAAATCCAGGGGAACACAACCAGGCAATGATGGAGATGGGAGCTTCAGTCTGCACTCCTAAAAACCCAAAATGCAATGCATGTCCGGTCAATGAAAAATGCCTTTCTCTCGCAAAAAACACCATCAATAACCGACCTGTAAAAAAAGGAAAAACAAAAACAACAGACCGTTACTTTCACTTCTTAATATTTAAATCAGAAGAAAACACCATAATTGAACAACGAATAGGAAAAGGTATTTGGCAAAACATGTTTCAATTTCCCCTAATCGAAACCCTCAACATCAATGACAAACCCGACTTGACGTCGTTTAAAAATAAAACATTCGAATCTACCCCTATAAAACACATACTCAGCCATCAAAGGATCTATGCCACATTTCATCATTTTGACTCCCTCCCTGATCAAGCCGCACAAAAAAGACTAACAATAAAACAATCTGACATACAAGAATACCCCCTACCTAGAATCATAGATCGATACCTTGAGGAGCAAGACGTTTTTTAGATTATTTTTGCGTATATTTAATCTTAAACTAAAGCACAAATCAGCATGGCAGGAAGCGTAAATAAAGTCATTTTAATTGGTAACGTCGGGAAAGACCCTGAAGTTCGACACTTAGAGAATGGCTCAGTTGTAGCTAATTTTGCAATTGCAACATCTGAAGTGTACACAGACAAAAACACAGGGCAGAAAGTAGAAAATACCGACTGGCACGACATTGTTGTCTGGAGAGGGCTCGCTGAAGTCGTTGAGAAATACGTAAAAAAAGGACACAAGGTTTACATCGAGGGCAAGTTAAAAAAACGCTCTTGGCAAGATAAGGATAACAATACACGCTACACGACCGAAGTAGTTGCAGATGAAATGACAATGTTATCTAGGCCTGCTGGGAGCTCAAACGATAATCCAAGTGCACCCTACTCAAGTAAAGGAACGCCACAAGCACCATCAAAAGTAGACGCAATCATAACTAAAGATAAAGACACCTTACCTTTTTAATAAAAAATGAATTTTACAGAACCCCCCAGTACCATGCCCTTTGACGGGGCCATCAAAGCAGGATTTGAAACCATGGATATTATTTTCATCTTCATCCTTATTGCCTTACTAATTCTATCAGCACTAATATCAGGGTCTGAAGCTGCATTTTTCTCCCTAAATCCAACCGATAAAGATGCACTTAAGAATGACACGAGTAAAAAAGCAGGCTATGTGAAAGAGCTGCTAAACAAACCTAAACACCTCCTTGCAACAATACTAATAACGAATAACTTTGTAAATGTTGGAGTTGTAATATTATCATCGGCCATTCTCTCAAAGACATTAGACAATCCCGAAGCCAATAACATCTTTAACTTTTTTATTGAAGTCATAGTTATCACGCTAACCCTACTACTTATTGGTGAGGTTATCCCAAAAATATACGCCACAAAAAATGCGTTGGGGTTTTCCAATTTCATGGCGCGACCACTACACCTTCTAAACAGAACACCACCTTTATCTTGGATGCGACTAGGCTTAGTAAGCGGAAGTCAGTTTATCCAGAACAAAATCGGGAAACGAAAAATTAACATCTCATCTGATGAACTAGAACAAGCAATTGCTCTAACCAAGGAAATTAACCAAGATAATGACGACCACAAAATTCTTCAGGGAATCGTTAAGTTTGGAAATACTGAGGTTCGACAAATAATGAAGCCGAGAGTTGATGTACACGCTATAGAATCAAAAACTCCTTTCGACCAAGCACTGGATATAATTTTAGACTGTGGACACTCAAGAATTCCTGTCTACAAAGATAATTTTGATGAAATTGTAGGGATTCTTTTCATAAAAGACCTCCTTCCCATCTTAGGCACAACTAAAGATTACAATTGGCTCTCACTAATCAGAAAACCTTTTTACGTTCCTGAAAACAAAAAAATTGACGACCTTCTAAAGGAGTTTCAAGAAATGAAGGTACACATCGCTTTAGTTGTGGATGAATACGGAGGCACAAGCGGATTGGTTTCGCTCGAAGATATTCTGGAAGAAATTGTCGGGGATATTACCGATGAATTTGATGACGACAAAATTGCCTACACAAAAATCAATAACAATAGCTATTTGTTTGAAGGAAAAACAACAATTATTGACTTCTTAAAAGTACTAGAAATTGATGAACAAGATTTTGACTTTGAAACCAAAAATGCAGAAACGCTTGGAGGTTACATTATTGAACACGCCGGTAGAATTCTAGAAAAAGACGCGTCAATTGAAATAGGTAACGTCAAATTAGTTATTGAGTCTAGCGACAATCGACGAATTAAAATGATTAAAGCAATTAAACGAAACAATTCAGATGAAATTAATTAGTATCCTCTTAATTTTCGGTTTCTTGGTGTCATGCACTAATGATGATGTATTCATACCTAAGCCCCCAACGTATTTACGTGCAGATTTACCCGAACACAAATACACCACACAAGAAGATGAATGCCCATACACACTTACTATCCCTGAAATATTCAGCACAAAACAAGTCAGTGATTTAAACGGACCAACCTGCCATAAAGACATTAATATGGGACCATTAAACGGAACAATTCACTTCTCATTTATTGCAATGACCGAACCGCTAGCAGCCTATGTTAACTTTGCCAACGACAAGGTAGACGAGCACAAAATAAAAGCCACATCCATCAATGACTACAAAATCATTAATGATAGCAATCGGGTCTACTGCACCTTATTTGAACTTCAAGGAAACGTAGCATCTCCTTTTCAATTCTACATGACTGATTCGACATCAAAGTTTGTTAGCGGTGTTGTCTACTTTAACTCGACACCTAATTACGACTCGCTAAAACCTTCCTTAGACTACCTGAAAGCAGACTTAAACTACATGATTGAAAATTTCAAATGGAAATGAATCAATTAATTCTTAGTCTTGGATCAAACATTGAAAGCAGGTCATTAAACATCACCAACGCTTGCCAGGCAATTGCACGTGAAATTGGAAAAATATCAAATGCATCAAAAATATACACCACACCTCCATTGGGCTTTGAAAGTGATACACACTTTTTAAACTGCTGTATTTTGGTTGAAACTAGGTTGACTCCCATCGGAGTTCTGTCAGCTACTCAAAAGATTGAACAATCACTTGGAAGAACTCAAAAATCGGTAGATGAAAATTACACATCAAGAACCATTGACATCGATATTATATTCTTCAATAAACAACGAGTAAATACCTCAGAACTAATCATTCCTCATGCACTATTCAGAGAACGGAAGTTTGTTTTAAAACCATTAAACGACCTAACAAACAATTACATAGACCCTATATCTCAACTAACAGTAGGACAACTCTTAATCAATTGCAACGACAATTCCCCCATCGCAATTCATGAAAATCAGTTTCTAGATACTTTATACAAGTAATAGCAAGCCAAATACATTTTTTTTCCGTATCATTGCATTTGAAAATGTAAAAGAATTTTTTAGACCAAATTTATGAAAAAGCAAAGTATAAAAGTACTAGCAATTTTAGCTGTAGCTGGGACATTCACTACAGGATGTGATTTACTTAAAGATCTTGAGTACACAGTTACACCATCCCCATTAGAAATGCACGGAGATTCAGTTCTAGTGAAAGTTGACGTAACTTTTCCAGAGAAAGGAATCAAGAAAAAAGCATCTGCTGACATTACTCCAATGCTTGGTAGCACTGCCCTGAAATCAATCAGAGTTCAAGGTGAAAAAGCAACTGGAAACGGTGATGTAATTGCTTATAAGCTTGGTGGAAAAGTAAGTTATACTGATATCGTAGCATATACTCCAGAAATGGAAGCTGCAGATTTAATGATTACAGGGAAAGTTTTTAAAGGCGAGAAAGAAAAAGAAGGAATTACGCCTACTAAAATTGCTGACGCAACAATCATTACTCCATACTTAGTAAATGAGGACTTTAAAGTTATCGTTGCTAACGATGAATTTAAACGCGTTACTGAAGAAACGTTTACTGCTCAATTGAACTATTCAAAAGGAAGTTCAAATGTTTCTTATTCAGAAATGAAACAAGATGACATTAAGGCATACCAAGCATTTTTAGAAAATGCTCAAGTTGACCCTCGAGTTGCTTTGAAAGCGATTAACGTATCTGGATTTGCATCGCCTGAAGGTGAAGAAGACAAAAACAACTCACTATCAACTGATAGAGCTGCTTCAGCAAAAAAATCAGCCATGAAGGTTGCTAAAAGCGCCAAAAACGAAGCTGCCGCAGGAGACATCTATAACGAAGCTGGTTCAGGTGAAGATTATGCTGGATTCAAAAAACAACTATCTGAGGACACTGAGATGAACGAAGATGATAAGAATCTTGTATTACGTGTTTTAGAAACTATAAGTAATGCTGAAGAGCGTGAAACAGCAATGCGTAACATGGGGAAAACATTTAGCTACCTAGATAAAAACATTTTCCCTCAATTACGTCGTACTGAAATTGTTGCAGTTTACGACCAAACAGGTTTCTCTGATGAGGAATTAATGGTCTTGTCTACTTCAAATTCAGATACACTTAACTTGGAAGAGTTATTATTTACAGCAGCTCTTTATACAGATTTAAACGAACAATTAAGAGTTTACAAAATTGCTGAACGTAGATTCTCTAACGATTACAGAGCCTCAAACAACGTTGGTGTTGTATTGTACATGCAAAACAAATTGTCTGAAGCTAAAAATCAATTCGAGAAAGCAAATGGAATTCAAGACAATGCTATTTCTAAAAACAACTTAGGTGCAATTGCGGGTATTGAAAGAAACAGAACTAAGTCAATGGACTTATTAGGTCAAGCAAATGGAGCAGGTGAAGAAGTAAACTACAATAAAGGTATCTTAGATATCCAAAATGGAGATTACGCTTCTGCTATTTCTAACTTAGGTTCTAATGCTTCTTACAACAAAGCGTTGGCGCAATTGTTAAATGGAGATGCTACTAGTGCAGTATCAACAATTAACAATTCTGACGATGCAAAAACTGCTCAAGGTTTTTACTTGAAAGCAGTTGCTGCTGCACGTCAAAATAAATTACAAGATGTAATAAGCAACTTAACGAATGTATTCGCTCAAGATGCATCTTTAAAAGCGAAAGCTGCTAAAGATCGTGAGTTCTTAAACTACATGGAGAACGTTTCTTTCTCAGCTCTTGTGAAATAAACTCAACTATCCTATTTTTAAAATAGTCTGACCTGTTGGTCAGACTATTTTTTTTGAGTAGAATTTTCGAATTATTTTAATTGTCATTTCCAACTTTGCTTTATCTTTAAGCTAGAATAATGAGCTAGCTCAGAAAAACTAAAAATACACACTATGTTTAACGATAATGAATTTAAAAAATATGCAACCAAACACCTTGGGTTGAGTAGCATGCATGTTGAAAGTTATATTGAATCATCAGTAACTCCTTATATCATTGAAGAACGTCAAATGAATATGACACAGATGGATGTGTTCTCTCGACTTATGATGGATCGAATCATCTTCTTAGGAACAGGCATCAATGACCAGGTCGCTAATATTATTAACGCACAGTTATTGTTTTTAGAGTCTGTTGATGCAAAAAAAGACATTCAAATTTATTTAAACTCGCCTGGAGGATCAGTTTACGCTGGATTGGGTATTTACGACACAATGCAATACATCAACCCAGATGTAGCGACAATTTGTACGGGAATGGCTGCCTCTATGGGAGCAGTGCTTTTATGTGCAGGAGCTGAAGGAAAACGTTCGGCACTAAAACACTCTAGAGTTATGATTCACCAACCTCTAGGAGGTGCCTCAGGTCAAGCTTCAGACATTGAAATTACTGCGCGTGAGATTCAAAAATTGAAAAAAGAACTGTACGAGATTATTGCCAATCATTCAAAGCAAGATTATGATAAAGTATGGGCAGATTCAGACCGTGATTACTGGATGAGGTCAGAAGAAGCAAAAGCATACGGTATGGTTGACGAAATATTGCTTCGTAATCCTAAATAAATTACTTTTGTAAAACTTTAATAAAGCCTGACCTATTGGCCAGGCTTTTTTTGACGAATAAAAATTATGGCAAAAAAAGAAACTGGTTGCTCCTTTTGTGGAAGACCTAAAGAAGAGGTGGGGATGTTGATTGCAGGTGTTTCCGGCCACATATGTGAAAGCTGTGTTTCTCAAGCACATACAATTGTCAAAGAAGAAGACGTTCAGGAAGAAAAAACTGAAGAGGTTCTCAACCTCTTGAAACCAGCAGAGATTAAAGCACAATTAGACGATTATGTTATTGGTCAAACGGATGCAAAAAAAGTACTTTCTGTTGCCGTTTACAATCACTTTAAACGATTAAATCAACCGCCTGTAAAAGACGAGGTTGAAATTGAAAAGTCAAATGTTATTCTTGTAGGTAGAACAGGTACAGGTAAAACCCTACTCGCAAAAACAATTGCCAAGATGCTCAACGTTCCTTTTTGTATTGCTGACGCAACGGTTTTAACTGAAGCTGGTTATGTTGGTGAAGATGTGGAAAGCATTTTATCTCGCCTACTACAGGCATCTGATTTTAATGTATCAGCTGCAGAACGAGGAATTGTTTTTGTAGATGAAATTGATAAAATTGCGCGTAAAAGTGACAACCCTTCAATTACACGAGATGTTTCGGGAGAAGGAGTACAACAAGCTTTATTGAAACTCTTAGAAGGTTCAATTGTAAGTGTCCCTCCGCAAGGTGGGCGTAAGCACCCGGAGCAAAAAATGATTCAAATCAATACAAAGAACATTCTTTTTATCTGTGGAGGAGCATTTGATGGTGTTGAACGCATCATTGCAAATAGAGTTAACCGCCAAACAATTGGATTTTCTGCTTCAGATGAAGTTGCTATTGATAAGGAATCTCTACTTAAATACATCAACCCTACAGACATTAAAACATTTGGGTTAATTCCAGAGTTAATTGGGCGTTTTCCTGTGTTAACTTACCTAGAGCCTTTAACCGCAGATGCACTTAGAAGAATTTTAACCGAGCCTAAAAACTCACTGATTAAGCAGTACAATCGTTTGTTTGAAATTGATAATATTGATTTGAAATTTGACGCTGAAGTTCTTGATTTTATTGTTGAAAAAGCAATTGAATTTAAATTAGGTGCTCGTGGTTTAAGATCAATCTGTGAGGCTATCTTAAATGACGCAATGTTTGACCTTCCTTCTAAAGAAGAAAGCGAATTTAGGGTAACCATTAAATATGCAAAAGCACAATTTCAACACTCAAAGCTAGCCAAATTAAAGGTTGCTTAACGGGAAAACAACTGGGTAAAAAAGGCTAGCTTATTTTAAATTTGCAATATTTAATTACAGATCCCTTTGAGGTAAATAACTTCTCGTAGTGCGTTTTTATATGAAAGATATCCCGAGTCATTGGGTCAAGGTCTTCTGAAAGGCCTCCGTAAAGATCCCACGTTAGCTCCAAACATTCATATGGAGCTGTATTAATTTGTTCTTCTGTATACTCGAACAACAAATCACTGTCTGTTTTCAAATGTACAAGCCCACCTTTCTTTAAAATTGCTCTATACCGATTAATAAAAACAGGAGAGGTTAATCGTTTGTTCTCTTTTTTAGGCTGGGGATCAGAAAAAGTTAACCAAATTTCATCCACCTCATTTTCTACAAAACAGTCTTCAATGAAATCAATTTTCGTTCTTAAAAACCCAACATTATTCATCTTTTCAACCCTTGCTTGTTCGGCTCCAATAAACATTCTTGCCCCCTTGATATCAACACCAATAAAATTTTTATTCGGATAATGTTTCGCCAAACCAATAGAGTACTCACCCTTACCACAACCAAGTTCTAGCACAATAGGGTTATCGTTCTTAAAAAATTCACGCTTCCACTTTCCTTTCAACGCGCACTGCTCCTTAATAATTGGTTCAATAAAATTATCGAACTCTTTTACTGCAGCAAATCTTCTTATTTTATCTTTCCCCATCTGTACAGGCTTAATTCTGTAATTGCAAATTTATAGTTCTTTTCAACACGAACTAATTTCAATATGATAACTTGTATGCTTTCTAATATTCAAAACCTCACCTCCATCAAAAATCAAGTACTGTCCTTTTATACCGACCAACACCCCCTCAATAACTGGGGTCTTATCGAATGAACGACTTTTTACTTTAGTAGGGTATTCATCTACCGGATAATTTATTTCGATTATTTCGTCATTTTCAGAAAAACAAGTTACGATATCTGCAGGTAAATGTTCTTCCAAAGACCACTTCTCTTCTTCCAAATCAATACTTGTATCAAGTTCATTTTTCAGCATGCGTTGCCAATTGGTCTTATCAGTAAAAAACGCCTTAAGTGCCACCTCTATTCTACCAGCCTCAAAACGATTTTCAGTTTCTGCAAGTCTAATTGCGGAAGAAGCCCCCTGATCAATCCATCGAACAGGAACTTGGTCTGCTCTTGTTATCCCAACCTTAACCGCACTTGATGCAGCCAAATAAACAACATGCGGCTTATTATGGTGTTTTTCTTCCCATTCAGGATCTCTACCTTCACCTAAATGAGCACGGCACAATTCGGGACGTAAGATACATTCTGCCGATTCAGGGGCCGACACAAAGCAAGTATAACAGAACCCTTGCCCAAAAGATTTCTTGGTAACCTTATTGCACGCTGAACAATTAATGATTCCATTCCACTCTAAACGAACTTCGGTCCCTATAAATGCATTCATATCAACTTTCTGATCCAAATTCAATGTGTATTGAACTTCATCGCCAAGTTGGACAGTCATTTTCCGCAAGTTTCCTCTAGCCATTTATTTCTCAGGTAAAATTTCCATTTTTTCAGCAAAATGGTA
>Ga0115008_10000899_pt1 | contig 23303 bp, 17 predicted proteins | sample FraStrMetagenome_FD_87164 | JGI IMG/M metagenome (GOLD analysis project Ga0115008, IMG submission 87164) | Marine eukaryotic phytoplankton communities from Arctic Ocean - Fram Strait ARC3M Metagenome | ecosystem: Environmental > Aquatic > Marine > Oceanic | place: Fram Strait | collected...
ATTTCGTGCATTTGGTACATTATCTGAATCAAATAAAATCATTATTGATTATTCAGAATTAAAAAAGATTATTATTAATTTGATTGCTATTAACTTGAAAAAACTTGATTAATCAAGTAATGAAACTAATTTTAATTCATTGAAGACCGCTACTACTCAATGGAATTATTCATTCTACGTCAAATACTTACATAATAATTGTAGTGTTCACCTACATCATTACGCATAAAAAAACCCTCACATTTCTGAAAGGGCTGATATGCCTATGGTTTAGTAAAAGATAAAACCTCCCCTTTTAGGGAGGTTCTATTATATAATATTGTAAATACGGTTACTCTTTCTTATTGTTATTTTTTAAAGATGTAAATGATAAAAAAAGAGCTAAAGACCTGCATCAATATCTTGAGCAGTTATAGAAGCATTTCCAGAGAGATCCAGCTTTGGTATACCAGTACCTCCATCAAATGGAGCCCAATTTGAATGCATTATTTTCCATCCATTTTTTGTAGAAATCCATACAGAAGATGCTCTTGTGCTGTATTTTATAGGGTCCGTAGGGTATTTCCAAATAAAATTACCGTACATATCAGTGTACATATCGTGATAAACAATGTATTCGCCTCTAGCATAAAAAGTTAAGACCGCAGTTTGAGAATCTGGTGAAAGAGATACATTGATATCATATAAATCTAGTGCATTCCACCTTACCTGATAATTACCAACACTATCTTTAAGGTTTTCTCCAATCAATCTGTCTGGGGACATTTCAATAAATTCTGATAGATTAGATTCTCCAGATGAAAAAGGAATGTTAGCATCAACATACTTATTAAATTCTTCTAAATTTCTTGTTAAAATAGCATCTTGAAGATTTCTTGCTTTTTGCTTAAGTAAATCAACAAGTACTTCATCCGAAATTTTTTGAGGTGAACAAGCTGACAATATTACTAAAGTAAAAAGAATGAATATATTTTTCATATTTTATGTAAAAATTAATAAATTATTATAGTACAATATAGGTGTTAATCTATTTTTTGAACAATTTAATTATCAAATAAACTGATGCTAAAACTAAACCTATAGTAATTAATACTCCTCCAGTTAGAAAGCCAATACTAAAATGTTGGATTTTTAAAAATGCTCCCCACAATAATATTAACAAAGTAATATATTTTAACTTATTTTCCATTATATCTGTTTTTAATTTATTTTTGAAATATACAAATAAAATTTCAATTGTATATTTATCAACAACTTAAGATATCGGTAAAGGAAGATTAACTATTTTTACTTTAAAAGAACAGGCTCTGATGGCAAATCAAAAGTTCCACTATAAATATCATCTAATACAGCATTGTTCTTTCTAATTCTATAAACAAACTATCTAACGAATTGTTAGCATGTAAAAAGTTGCCGATAAAAACAAGTACTATAAACAACTTTTTATTAATCATTTGATAACTCTATTAATCGCGCACTTAGATCAGGGTTAGACATATCTTTATCAAATGGAAACATTGGTCGTTTAATTCTTTTGAACTTTAATTGTCCTAAATCTTGGTCTACGATAAAAAAGAAACTATTAGTAATATTGTGACTATTTTTAATAGCCTTCAATATTTTTCTGATAGTCTGAATGTAGTATTAAATTTAATTCTGAAACGGTGTTTTTGAACTCTTTTTGGTTTACAATATTTACATTTTCAATTTTAGTTGCTCTATGATCATAAAGCATCCTAGCCATGATTGAATTGTCCTTTGATTTTATAAATTCTGTATAACTAAAATCTCTTGTTTTTAGGGTAAATCCGTTTCCTTTTTTGATGAAAACATGTTTTTTCCCTTCCAAATTAGGGTTGTTTAAAATAGACACCAAACTGGTTCCGTCTAATTGTTTCTTAGGTGTTTCTATCTCGCAAATTTCTGCCAATGTAGGATAAACATCCACTAATGCAATTAGGGCATTTGTTGTTCCTTTGGATTTAGATAACGGATTGTAAATAATTAGAGGCACCTGAGTAGAGGTGTTGTAATTTGTAAACTTTGTCCATTGTGTATGTTCTTGTAAATTATAGCCATGGTCAGATACAAAAATAACAACCGTATTTTTATCTAATTCTTGCTCCTTTAACTCGTTTAAAATTTTACCAATTAAAGCATCTGTGTAAGATACTGTTGCATAATACCCATGAATTAAATCAATTGCCAAACTATCGGAAACTTGCCCTTGCTTAGGTATATTAGAATAGGAACGCATTTCAGACCAATTACTAATACTCATCTTTGGTGCATCTGCAGGAATATAATTATAGTTTTGAGGTTGCATAATGGTATTTCTATCGTATAAATCCCAATACTTTTTTGGTGCATTGAAAGGTAAATGCGGACTAATAAAACCAGCGCTTAGAAAGAAAGGTTTGCCACTTTTTTTTAGTTTTTTAAGATCTCTAATCACTTTCTCTGTTAACAGCCCATCAATATAAATGGAATCTGTAACGTCTGCACTTTCATAAGCCGGTCCTGTGTCTGTGTTTTTATAGTTGGAAATGTTAGTCGGGTTTTGATAGTCTTTCCACAACGATTGCCAATAATCAGTTGGGGCTAAACCTTTGTTATTTTTATCAAATGCATATGGGCGCCAAACTTCATTCCAATCAGTTTCTCTATCGTCTAAATGATGATAAATCTTTCCATTAGAAATGGTGGTGTATCCGTTTTTTCGAAATAACTGAGGAAGCGTAACAGCCTCTGGTGTCTCCTCTTCAACGAACGTCTTATAATCTAAAAATCTGTTTTTTGTTGGTAACATTCCTGTTAGCATACTGGCCCGAGATGCACCACAAACTGGTACGTTACAATAGGCATTTGTAAACTTTATTCCTTTTTCAGCCAAGGCATCAATATTTGGAGAGTGTATTTGGGGGACTCCAAAACTTGCTAATTCTGGACGTAAATCGTCAATATACAATAATAAAATATTGGGCTTTTGAGGCTTCTGTTCTACTACTAGTCCTTTACAATTTAAAAAAACTAAAATAAAAATAATTAGTATTTTTTTCATAATTTATGAGGTAAATGAAAAACTAATTTAGTAAAAAAATCAACATCAAAACTTAAAGAGTTTGAATTTGCAAAAAAAACAATTGGTTTGAAACAGAACATCAACCTTGAATCATTTTATTCATTAGTCGTTGTTTGCTAAAACCTTCATTTTTTTTAAGTTGAAGATTTTTTATTTACAACAAATACACGCTTTTTTAAGTATTACCTTTTTTTGATATTCACAATATCCTTATCTTTACAATGCGTCTAAAAAGTAAAAAAAGCATGTTATGAAAAAAATAATATATCTCTTCCTTCTAATTAATTATATAAACACAGCTGCTCAAAATAAAACAGTAGTAAAAGAATCTATCTACGATATTAAGATTGAGGGCATAGACGGTAAAAATATCGACCTAAAAAAATACAAAGGAAAAAAAATACTGTTTGTAAACGTGGCATCAGAATGCGGATTTACAAAGCAATATGATGGCTTGCAAGAATTGTATAGTACTTACAAAAACAATTTAGTTGTTATTGGTTTGCCTTGCAATCAGTTTGGAGGCCAAGAACCAGGTGAAGCAATTGAAATTGAAACTTTCTGTCGCTTAAACTTTGGAGTAGACTTTCCGTTAACCACTAAAATTAAGGTAAAAGGAAAAGAGCAACACAAATTGTACCAATGGTTAACCAAAAAAGCTAAAAACGGTAAAAAGAATTCTTCTGTAAAATGGAATTTTCAAAAATATTTAATTGACGAAAACGGAATGTTTATCGATGTTTTTTACTCGATGACAAAACCAATGAGTAAAAAAATAACCAAATTAATTTAAAAGAGATTCAAAGAATAAACGCTGTAATTTGAACAAGAAAAAATCTTCAAAAATAAACAAATAATACCCTATTCTTTTAGAACGGTTTCATTCATTTTTCTTTTGCTATCCTGAGAGAAAACAGTAACTTAGTGCAATACAAAAATTTAAAAAAATGAAACATATTTTAACAGCAATTGTCTGTATTACTTTATTAGTAAGCTGTGGCAAAAGCAAAGAAGAAAAGGTTCCTAAAAAGATAAAAACTACGACTGTAAAAAAGGCTAAGGTTGTCGCAAAAAAAGAAATGGTAGTTGTAGATGCCAATGGTATTGTAAATGTTAACATGATTACTTCTGACCGCATGAAATTTAATCTTAGAAAGATTACTGTAAAAGCGGGTCAAAAAATAAAACTGACACTAACGCATACCGGTAAACTAGACAAAAGAGTCATGGGCCACAATGTTGTCTTTTTAAAGCAAGGTGTTAAAACATCTGCATTTGCATCTAAAGCAGCAGCAGCTAAAGAAAATGATTATATTCCGGAAGGAACAACCGCTGTTATTGCATATACTAAAATGCTTGGTGGTGGAGAAACAACTACCATAGAGTTTACTGCACCAACTGCCGGAACATATGATTATATCTGTAGTTTTCCTGCACATTATGCAATGATGAAAGGAAAGTTAATTGTTGAGTAAAATTTATAGATAAGTAGCTATTAAAAAACCCTTCTTAGAAATTTCTATGGAGGTTTTTTTAATGACCTGATTTTTTTTAAAATTCTAAAATTTCTATATTTTTAAATTCTATTGGGTGACTTTCACTTTGTAAAGAAATATAACCACTAGTTAAAGATTTCCCATCTTTTAATTGTATTTCTTTAGAGGTAGCTTCTAAAAACTGGCCACCAATAATTGGGTTTGTATATGTAATTACGTTGTTGCCATTTATCTTATGAGTAATCTTTTCTTTAGTTACTATTATTTCTAAAGCTACCCATTCTTCGCCATAATAAGTTTCTGAATTTGCATTGATACAATGCTCTGTAACTAAAATATTATGTACAGAGACATGGGTTGCTGGTGTGCATAAATTACCTGTTGGTCTTGAGGTGTTTGGTGAAATCCCACCTAATAACTGTACCTCTAGAGACAATGGAAAAGCCTGATCTAGCAACATGCTTTCTGGTGCTTGAGAATGAATCATAACACCACTATTTTTTGTAGCCCAAGATTCGCCACCTTTTGTTTGGGTTCCTGTAAATCGATATTGCAATCTAAATTTGTAATTTGAAAAAGGTGTTTTGTAAGTTAACAGTCCAAATCTATTTCCAAAACTCTCATAACCGTCATAAGAAACTTTAAGAATACCATTTTCTACCCGAAAGGTATTCTTAAAATTATCATGTAATTCATGGCCATTAATCTTAACAATCCAATTATCTAAATCTTTGCCATTAAATAATTGTTGCCAAGAGTCTTCAATAGCATTACTTTTTGTGTTTTGTTTCTTTTTTAAATCACAATTTATAAAAAGTGATAGTATCATAAGAAAGACACCTATTTGTTTCATTTTTATAGAGATGAAGCTTTTCCTCCTGAAATTTCTTGTAAATCGCCACAGTAATAAGCCGTTGGAACTGGGTCATACATTAAAACGTTTTCACCAATTTCTTCTGAAGTTACATACGCTGTAATTGTCAGGTATTTTAAATGATTTAAAAACTCATTTTTCGTAGGTTGTAATGCCTCCGGGTTTGCCAATCTATCTTTATCAATCTCCCCTTTTACCAATAAATGCGCATCTAACAACCCAGTATATTGTGCAGTAGTAACATCTCTAATGTCTGTTTCTATAGTTGGTTTTAAGGTTGCAATAATCTCTGTAAAACTAATTCTTATCGCTTCTTGGTCTTCTGCGTTTAAAACCTCTGTGATATATTTATCTATAAATTGTGGCACATTTACTTCTGTAGCAGAAGGTGTACCTTCTGTTTTAGGTAACATAATATCTACTAAATTAACAACGATCTCTTTTTCTTCATTTGTAAAATAAGTAGGCATCCAGGTGGGTGCACTTGTGCAACTTTGTAATAGGCTAAAAATACTGGGTGCTGTAATTGCAAAACCAGCAGCAAGGCCTAAATTTTTTAATGCATCTCTACGTTTCATATCGTTCCTAGTTTAAGCGTTATTTTTTTTAAGTTCTGCTGCTGCATAATTTGCAGCTCTGGCAGTAAAAGCCATATAGGTTAATGACGGATTTTGACAACCCGAAGACGTCATAAAAGAACCATCCGTAACATACACATTATCACAAGCATGCAGTTGATTGTTTCCGTTTAATACAGATGTTTTTGGGTCTCTACCCATTCTTGCAGTTCCCATTTCATGGATTCCTAAACCCATTGCCATATTATCTCTGTTATCATATCCATTTACATCTTCAAAACCAGCTTCCGTTAACATTCTAACAGCTTGTTCTTGCATGTCTTTACGCATTGCCATTTCATTTTCACCAAAAGCAGCATCAAAAGTAACGGTTGGCAAACCCCATTCGTCTTTTTTATCATAATCTAAAAACAACCTGTTTTTATGATCTGGTAATGTTTCGCCAAAAGCTAATAAATTTACATTCCATTCTCCAGGTTTTAAAATTACCTCTTTTAATTCTGGACCATATTTTAACTCGGCAACCAATTCTGAAGTACTACTTCTGCTTGCACCGCCTTGGTAGCCATACCCTCTTTTAAAAGTTTCTGCTTCTGTATTGCCTCCTAAATTTCTAAATCTCGGAATATAAATGCCGTTTGGTCTTCTTCCTTTTACATATTTATCATCAAAACCTGTTGCTTTTGCACTTGCTCCAACATGAAAATGATGATCCATGATATTGTGTCCTAATTCTCCACTGTCATTTCCTAATCCGTTTGGAAAACGCTCTGACTTCGATTGTAATAAAATAGAAGCAGACGCCATAGTAGATGCGCATAGAAAAATAACTTTAGCATTATATACCAGTGATTCTTTAGTCTCTGCATCTATCAACCTTACACCTGTTGCTTTTTTGGTAACGTCATCATAAATTACTTCATGTACAATAGAATTGGGTCTTAACGTCATATTACCGGTAGCGTCTGCTGCTGGTAATGTAGAAGAATTACTGCTAAAGTATGCTCCATAAGGGCAACCTCGCATACATCTATTTCTGTATTGACAAGTACTTCTACCTTCTCCTGGTTTGGTGCCTTCTGTAATGTGTGCAACTCTACCAATAGTTAATAAACGTCCATCATCAAAATTTGTAGCTAACTTTTCTTTTAAAACCTCCTCTACACAATTTAGATTCATTGGCTTTAATAACTTCTGATCTGGAAATTGTTTCAAGCCTAAATTCTCTCCACTTACTCCAATATATTCTTCAACTTTATCGTACCACTTTTCAATATCTTTATACCGAATTGGCCAATCTACAGCAATACCATCTTTTTTGTTCGCTCCAAAATCAATATCACTTAAACGGTAACTTTGTCTTCCCCACATTAAAGAACGTCCACCAACCTGGTAACCTCTAATCCAATCAAAACGTTTGTTCTCATTATAAGGATGCTTTAAATCGTCTACAAAAAAGTGTTCACGCGCCGCATGCGTAGTATATCCTGTTCTATGTTGTTTTGGTTTTCTATCAATAATTTCTTGGGTAGCTTTTCCACCATTAGGCATGTCCCAAGGATCTAAATGCGCTGTAGGGTAATCTTCTACGTGCTTTACCATCGGTCCTCTTTCTAAGACTAAAGTTTTTAAACCGTTTTCACAAAGCTCTTTAGCCGCCCATCCACCAGAAATTCCTGTACCAACTACAATAGCATCGTAAGAATTCAAGTCGTTATTTATAGTATTCATTCGTGTGTATTTTTAAACTAATTCTGTTTTCAAAAGATTAAAGTAGGTAAAGAATTTTAATAACATTAATTTACTATTGTAAAAAGCACCAAAATATTTACGAAATCGGTTTAGGTATCTTATTTTTAGATTTTTTTGTAATATCTTTAAAGATAATTGAAATATATATATATTTAATAAAATTTAAAGACAAATCTAATGAATATTGCTGCTTTTAAAAAATTATCATTTTATATAATTGCCCTTCTATTCGTTGCTACTTCTTGTAAGAATAGCAATAATAAAACAGAGGTAAAACCAACAAAAAAAGCAAATACTGCACCCTTTTTTAAATTATCTTTAGCACAATGGTCTTTGCATAAAACATTTAATGAAGGTGGCGTAAGTCCTTTTAAATTTGCTGAAATGTCGAAGGAAATGGGTTTTGAAGGTTTAGAGTATGTAAGTCAATTATACAATGTAGAAATAGAAACCCTAGGTTTTGATGTTGTTATTGATTCTTTAAAAACGTTGAGTGTACAAAACGGAATGCAAAACGTTTTAATTATGATTGATAATGAAGGTGATTTAGCAGACCCAGATGTTGTTGTTAGAGATGCTGCAGTAGAAAATCATAAAAAATGGATAGATGCTGCCACAAAATTGGGTGCACATGCTATTCGTGTAAATACTTTTGGAACGAACGATCCAGAGGTTTGGAAAATTACTGTTGTAGACGGCCTTCAAAAACTAGCAACCTATGCAGCCACAAAAAACATTAATGTCTTGTGTGAAAATCATGGATGGTTATCTTCAGATCCCGATAAGTTAATGGTTGCCATTAATGATGTAAATATGGACAATTGTGGAACACTTCCAGATTTTGGAAATTGGTGTGTGAAAAGGACAGATGTTACTGCTAAATGGGGAGATTGTGAAGAGATTTATCCAGATAAATATAAAGGAACGGCATTAATGATGCCTGCCGCAAAAGCAGTAAGTGCAAAATCTTATGATTTTGATACAAACGGAAATGAAACTACTATAGATTTTACTAGAATGTTACAAATTGTAAAAGATGCTGGGTATAAAGGTTTTGTTGGTGTAGAGTACGAAGGAAGTCGTTTAGACGAAACTGCAGGAACAAAAGCAACCAAAGATTTACTTTTAAAAGTAGCAAAAGAAGTAAAATAGTCTAAACGATTACGATATTTAGCAGATAAAAAACCAAACAACTTAATGAAAAAATCAATTCAATTTCAATTGTCCTTTATGATGTTTCTCGAATTCTTTATTTGGGGTGCATGGTTTGTAACCCTAGGTACTTTTATGGGAAATAATTTAAGTGCAACCGGAGCAGAAACAGGAATGGCCTATTCCACGCAATCTTGGGGTGCAATTATTGCTCCTTTTATTATAGGTCTTATTGCAGATCGATTCTTTAATGCAGAAAAAATATTAGGTGTTTTACATATTATAGGTGCCATTTTAATGTACATGATGTTTCAGGCAAATGACTTTACTACTTTTTACCCATATGTTTTAGGTTATATGATTGCCTATATGCCAACATTGGCCTTGGTAAACTCGGTAGCTTTTAAGCAAATGAAAGATCCTGCAAAAGAATTTTCATTTATACGTGTGTGGGGAACTATTGGGTGGATATTAGCGGGCTTATTAATTAGCTACTATTTTCATTGGGACTCTAAAGAAAATGCAGCAGCAGGAATGTTGCAAAATACTTTTTTAATGACGGCTATTGTATCTATTATTTTAGGTGTTTTTAGTTTTTTCTTACCTAAAACGCCACCAAGTATAAGCAAAGAAGACACGGTTACTATTTCTAGTATTTTAGGATTAGATGCTTTAAAACTATTAAAAGACAGAAACTTTTTAGTCTTCTTTATTTCTTCTGTTTTAATATGCATCCCATTAGCTTTTTATTATCAAAATGCAAATCCTTTTTTATCTGAAATAGGTGTTGAAAATCCGACTGGTAAAATGACCATAGGACAGGTGTCTGAAGTTGTTTTTATGTTGTTATTACCTTTCTTTTTTAAGAAATTTGGATTCAAAAAAACCATATTAGTTGGTATGTTAGCATGGGTGCTTAGATATGTATTGTTTGCCTACGGAAATTCTGGTGAACTTGCTTTTATGTTAATCACAGGAATTGCATTGCATGGTATTTGTTATGATTTCTTTTTTGTATCGGGGCAAATTTATACCGATTCTAAAGCAGGCGATAAAGTAAAAAGTGCCGCACAAGGATTAATTACATTGGCTACCTACGGTATTGGTATGTTAGTTGGCTTTTGGGTAGCAGGTAAAATTGTAGATGCAAATATATTAGCAGATGCTTCACATGGTTGGCAAGATGTTTGGTTGTTCCCTGCCTTGTTTGCCGCAGGAGTATTCGTTATTTTTGCCTTATTATTTAAAGATGAAAAAGTTGAATACAAAGAATAAGATCTAAGATGAGCGTAAAAATAAGATTGGGTATTATTGGAGGTGGTGGAGATTCTTTGATAGGAATTCTGCACAGAGTAGCATCGTCTATGTTTGATAAATATGAAATTGTTGGCGGTGTTTTTAATCCGAATTGGGAAGAAAACATTGGTTTTGCTACCAAATTAGGGTTGAATGAAAATAGAGTCTATAAAGATTTTGATACGTTTATTGCTGAAGAAACAAAGCTTCCAATAGAAAAACGTATACAAGTAGTTTCTGTGTTAACTCCCAATTTTTTGCACTTCCAAATGGCAAATGAATTGTTGGAAAATGGTTTTCATGTAATTTGTGAAAAACCCATGACAACTACCTATAAAGAAGCAAAAACATTGAATGCAACCCTGCAAAAAGCAAAAACAGTTTTCGCGGTAACATATACCTATACTGGCTATCCGATGGTGCGTCAAATGCGAGAAATGATTTTAAATGGAGAAATAGGAAAGGTTCAAAAAATAGATGCACAATATTATCAAGGTTGGATCAATCCAATAATTCATAATAAAGAACAACGTATGGCTACATGGCGCTTAAATCCAGAAAAATCTGGAATTAGCTGTTGTATTGGCGATATTGGTACCCATTCTTTTAATCTGTTAGAATATATTTCTGGCATTAAGATTGAAAGTATTTTAGCCGACTTAAACCATGTATATAATGACAACCCAATGGATGTAGATGGAACTATATTATTGCGAGCTTCTAACAATGTTAAAGGTGTTATTTGTGCTAGTCAGATTGCAACTGGTGAAGAAAATAGTTTTGTTGTAAAAGTCTATGGTGAAAAAGCAGGTTTAAAATGGGAGCAAGAAAATCCGAATTACTTGTATTTAATGGAAGACGGAAAACCACTACAAATTCTAAAACCAGGGCATGCATACAATAGTAAACTGTCTCTTGATGGTACAAAATTACCACCAGGACACCCAGAAGGTATTTTTGATTCTATGGGAAATATTTACAAAGGTATTGCAAAAGCAATCAACAAAGAACCTTATAATGCTGGAGAATTTCCAACAATAATAGACGGAATTCGCGGAATGAATTTTATAGAAAAAGCCGTTGCATCACATAAAAGAGGAAATGTTTGGGTTGCTATTGATGAAAATTAATCAAATCTAAATTATTAATTTCCTACAATCTAAATATCCAAGAAACTAACAATCTATATAATGAAAACAATAAAAGGACCTGCAGTATTTCTAGCGCAATTTATGGATGACGTTGCACCTTTTAATACCTTAGATGGTTTGTGCAAATGGGCAAGCGGTTTGGGTTATAAAGGCATACAAATTCCTACTTTAGACAAAAGTATCATCGATTTAGATATTGCTGCAAACAGCCAAACATATTGCGATGAGTTTAAAGGAAGAATAAATGCTTACGGACTAGAAATTACAGAACTCTCTACCCATATACAAGGACAATTAGTAGCAGTGCACCCAGCACATGATATTATGTTTGATGTTTTTGTACCGAAAGAATTAAAAGGAAAACCAAAACAAAGAACCGCTTGGGCAGCAGATCAAATGCAAAAAGCGGGCATTGTTAGTAGACGGTTGGGTTTAAATACACACGCTACATTTTCGGGTTCTTTACTTTGGCCAGTAATGCATCCATGGCCACAGCAACCAAAAGGATTAGTAGAAATGGGCTTTAAAGAATTAGCAGACAGATGGCTGCCTATTTTAGATACTTTTGATGAAAATGGGGTGGATGTTTGTTATGAAGTACATCCTGTAGAAGACATTCATGATGGTGATACTTTTGAGCGTTTTTTGGAAGCAACAGGAAATCATAAAAGGGTAAATATTTTATACGATCCATCACATTTTGTATTGCAACAATTAGATTATCTAAAATACATAGAACATTATCATCAATTTATAAAGGCATTTCATGTGAAGGATGCAGAATTTAATCCTACAGGTAAAAAAGGAATGTTTGGGGGTTATAACGATTGGAAAAACCGCGCAGGACGCTACCGTTCTCCGGGAGATGGCCAAGTAGATTTTAAAACTGTCTTTTCTAAATTAACAGAATATGGTTGTGATGTTTGGGCTGTTTTAGAATGGGAATGTGTTGTTAAAAGTCCGGAGCAAGGTGCAAAAGAGGGTGTAGCTTTTATAAATAGCCATATCATAGAAACTACAACAAAAAGATTTGATGATTTTGCCGGCGGTGCAGATACAAATAAAAAGGAATTGAGAAAAATCTTGGGCATCTAAACTTAATGAACAATTATAAGAATTTTTTCATGTTTAACCTGTTTCAATTTTTTAACTAGTATTAGCTATAGCTAACTCGATAACTAAAAATATGAAAAAAACACTACTTCTTTTTTACCTATGCATATTCTTATTCGCTTGTCAAAAAAATACAAAACAAAATAAATTAATACTTGTAGAAACAATACAAGAGGAACCTACAAAACCAGAAGCAACAGAAATTTGGAAACCAAAACCGCCTATTATTTCTATTGATGTTAATACAAAAATTCCTTCGGATGCAATTGTACTTTTTAATGGAAATAATTTTAATGAGTGGACTTCGTCCATCGATTCTACCGCTGTAAATTGGATTTTAAATAGTGATAAAAGTATGACAGTTAATGACAAAACTGGCGATATACAAACCAAAAGAAACTTTGGCTCTATTCAACTTCATATAGAATGGCGCTCATTTAAAGAAATTAGAGCAAACGGCCAAAACAGAAGCAATAGCGGTGTTTTCTTACAAAATAGATACGAAGTACAGGTTTTAGATAACAATAACAATGATACGTATGTAAACGGACAAGTTGGAGCTATTTATAAGCAAGCCGTTCCTTTAGTAAAGGCATCTTCAAAAACTGGAAATTGGAATTCTTTTGATATTATTTATCATGCACCAAAATTTGATATGAAAGGAAATGTTTCAAAACAATCCACCATTACAGTATTGCACAATGGTGTTTTAATTCAAGATCATGTGACTATCAAAGGAACTACAGAAAATATAGGTTGGCCAAAAAATAATGCACATGGAAAAGCGCCTATAAAACTGCAAGATCACGGAGATAATAGTGGTGTAAGTTACCGGAATGTGTGGGTACGAGAACTTGAATAAAAAGAAAATAAGAGCTATTTCGTAGATTCTCTAGAAATAACAGTGGTTGGAATTATAACTGTTTTAGAAGGCTCTTTAATGTTATTTTTATTATTTTGAATTTCTTGATACAATAACTCAAAAGCTGTTTGCCCAATTTCAAAACCTGGTTGATCTACTGTAGATAAATGGGGAGTGGTAATCTGTGTTAAAAACCAATTACTAAAACCGATTACAGAAACTTGATCCGGAACGGCTACATTATGCTCTTTTAAAGCCTCCAATGCTCCTATTGCCATTAAATCTGTAACAGCAAAAATACCGTCTACATCTTTATGACGCTCGCAAATTTCATTACCAGCTATTTTGCCTGCGTTAAAAGAAAAGTCCTGCCCTTCAAAATCTATCGATTTGTCATAGACCATCCCATTTTCTAAAAGTGCTTTTTTAAAGCCTTTATGTCTGTCTATTGTTCCTTGAGATTTTAATTGGTTTCTAATAATTGCAATTTTCTTACAACCAGTATCTATTAAGTGTTGGGTAGCCATTTCTGCTGCCTTTACATCATCTATTACCACTTTATTGCAATCTATAAGCTTAGATATTCTGTCATACAAAACAAAAGGAACCCCTTGATTAATAACATCTTTAACGTGATTAAACTGAATAGTGTTGTCTGCAAGCGATAATAAAATACCATCTACATTTTTATCTAATAACAGTTCTAACTGCTTTATTTCACTCTTATAATCGTCTTTAGTTTGTGCAACAATTACAGAATACCCGTGCTTTTCTGCTGTTTCTGTAACACCACTAATAATAGTAGAAAAAAAATAATGGACTATTTCAGGTATCAAAAGTCCTATTATTTTAGATTCTTGACTTCGTAAATTTTGAGCAGAAATATTAGGTTTGTAATTTAACTTATCTGCTAAATCTTGCACTTTTTTTCTAGTACTAGGACTAACATCTGCATAGTTATTTAAGGCTTTCGAAACGGTAGATTTCGACATTCCTAAAATTTCAGAAATCTTAATTAAACTAACTTTAGACATATACTTTAATTTATTTATAAATTATATTTAATGTAGATATCATGTAAAATAATTTCTTACAAAAAATCAAGCAATTTATTACTAAACATGGATCAATTTAAGATTTTTCAAGAGACTTATTAGCAGAAAGCACCGCAACAAAAAACATACATCCGTTTTTTTTTAAAAACCGGCTGAAACCCTAGTAGATAGGCAGGTTTTAAAGTCTAAAAAAAAAGAACTTTTTTAATGTTGTGGATATGTATAGATTTATATCGCTTCTAAATAATCAAAATTTAACGAAACCGTTTTCGGTTAAAATTTTAACTGTTTTTAACATAAATCAAACCAATAGTCAATTAAAATATTATTATTGTTTAAGATTAAGAGTTAAATTATTATACTATTAATAATAAAAAGCTTCTTAATTACTCAATTAACAAAAACTAATTAACAACAATTATGAAAAGCAAATTTTTAAAAAAATTGTTACTTTCTTTTATTTTCCTTCTGGGAAGCGCCGTATACGCGCAAGAAGTAACAGGTACTGTATCTGAAGGATCAGAGTCATTACCAGGAGTTAGTATCCAGGTTAAAGGAAGTACTGTAGGTACAGAAACCGATTTTGACGGGAAATACTCCATTATGGCAAATACTGGAGATGTATTAATCTTTAATTATTTAGGCTACAAACAAGAAGAAAGAACTGTAGGTTCTGAAGCTGTAATTAATGTAACCTTATCTCAAGATACAACATCTTTAAGTGAGATTGTGGTTGTAGGGTATACAACACAAACTAGAGGAGATATTTCTGGTTCAGTAGCTTCAGTTGATATAGCGGAAGCTATGAAAGTACCAGTAGTAAATGCTGCAGACGTTTTACAAGGTCGTGTTTCAGGTGTTAATGTTGTAAGTTCAAATTCACCAGGTGGTGCTCCAAAGATTACCATTCGTGGTTTTGGAACAACTAACAACACAGATCCATTGTATATTATAGATGGTGTTCAAACTACAGACGGAAATATCCTAAATAGTATTGATCCAAGTAACATTGCACAAATGAATGTTTTAAAAGATGGGGCGGCTGCAATTTATGGTTCGAGAGCATCTAATGGAGTAATTATTGTAACCACTAAAAGTGGTGGGTACAATCAACAAAAAGCAACATTTTCTCTTGATGTATACTCAGGTACTTCGCAAGCTAGTAACTTACCTAGTCTATTGAATGCAAATCAGCACATGAACATGATTCGCCAAAGTTTGGTAAATGATGGAGCTGCGTTAACGCATCCTCAATATGATCCAAACGGTACGGGTACTTTTACAGTTCCATCACAACTACTTGGAGTTAGCCAGCCAGTTACTGTTCCTGGAGCAGGGAATAATTGGCCAGCTGCAGTGACACAAATTGCACCAACAAGCAATGTAAGTATGTCATTGTCTAATGGTTCTGAATCTGGAAAATATTTTATGTCTTTGGGTTATTTAGACAGAGATGGTATTTTATTGAATACTGGATTTAAACGTTATACATCTCGTTTAAACTCTGAGTTTAAAATTTTAGACAAATTTACTGTTGGACAGCATATGAATGTAGCTTGGTCTGATGGTAATTCTGGAAATAGTGAATCTTTTCAAAATGCCTTACGTAGCAGTCCATTGATTCCTGTCTATGACGACAATGGAGGATATGGAGGTACTTACAGCAATTCTGCTGGTTTAGGAAATGCTAGAAACCCAGTAGCTCAATTAGCTCGTGGTAAAAATGATTTTAACAAGTCTATGCGTCTTTTTGGAGATATTTATGCTGAATTGGAACTGATTGATGGTTTAAAGTTGAAAACAAGTTATGGTATTAGTACGAATAACTTTGACAGAAGAACTTTTGCATCTTTAGATCCAGAGCATTCTGAGCCTTTAGGAACAAATACTTTAATTGTGCAGGATGTATCTAGTTTTGATTGGACTTGGACAAATACATTAACTTACAATACTTCATTTGGAGAGCACAATATAAATGGACTATTAGGAGTAGAAGCAGTTAAAAGCACTGGTGTTGGGAAAGAGGTTCAAGCTTCAGGTTATTTATTCGAATCACCAGATTTTTATACTTTAGCTAATGGTGGGCCATCTAATGTAAACTATGCTTATCAATATGAAAGTTCTTTATTCTCTGTTTTTGGTTCTGTAAACTATAATTTTGCTAATAAGTATTTTTTAACGGCAACCTTACGTAATGATACTTCTTCTAAATTTTTAGGAGATAACAAAAGTGGTCTTTTCCCATCTGCAAGTATTGGTTGGTTGGCTAGTAAAGAAAACTTTTGGCCTACAGATATTGCAATTAGTAGATTAAAATTAAAAGCATCCTATGGTAAATTAGGAAACCAAGATGTTCCTGGTAACCCGACTATAAATCAATCTGAATTAAGTAAAGAATTTTCTTTTTATGGAATCAATGGTAGTGCGATCTCAACAGGTGCTAAAATATCTGATGTTGGAAATCCAGACTTACGCTGGGAAACTTCAATTAGCACTAATTTAGGTGTTGAATTAGGTTTTTTACAGGACAAACTATATGTGTCTGCAGAAGTTTATAAAATAACTACAGACGGATTGATTAACAGAGATAATACAGTAATACCAACAACTGGCCCTGATGCTAATGCTCCTTTTGTTAATCTTGGTGAGATACAAAATACTGGATTTGATTTAGGTTTAGGTTTTTCTGACAATACAGCTTCAGGATGGTCTTATGGTGTAGATATGACACTTTCTGCTTATAAGAACGAAGTTGTTTCTTTAGAAACAGGAACTCAAATTGGTAATAGTGGTTATAGAGGTGGTGCAATTACAAGAACGGAAGTTGGACGATCTATCTCTGAGTTTTACGGTAGAGTTGTAGAAGGTTTAGATGAGAATGGAAGATTTATGTATAAAGAAATTGACGGAGTACCTGGGATAAATGATAGCGATCGTGAATATATTGGTTCACCTCATGCAGATTTTACCTATGGTATTAATGCAAGAGTAGCTTATAAAAATTTCGATATGTCAGCATTTTTTACTGGTTCGCAAGGAAATGATATTTATAACTATAATAAAATATATACTGATTTTCCTACATTCGTTGATGGTAACAGAAGTACAAGAGTTTTAAATTCTTGGACACCAACAAACACCAATACAACGGTTCCTGCTTTAAGTCAGTCTATTTCTAATTCAGAAACAAATCCTAATTCTTACTTTGTAGAAGACGGTTCTTACTTGAGATTGAAAAATATCCAATTAGGATACACGTTGCCAGAAACGGCTCTTGATAAATTGAATATGTCTTCTTTAAGACTTTATGTGCAAGCAACCAATTTATTTACAATTACTGGTTATGATGGTATGGATCCTGAGGTTATTCAAGGAGGTAACTTAACTTTAGGTGTAGATGACCAAACCTACCCATTTTCACAACTTTTCACCTTTGGTGTTAACTTAAAATTTTAAAAACATGAAAAATAAAATAGTTTATTTATTTATATTACTTACTGCAGTTATTGCATGTAGTGATGATTTTACGGAGCAAACAGCCTTTGGTTCTTTAAGTGATGAATCTTTAAAGAATGCAGATGGAATTGATTTATTACTAATTGGAGCATACTCTATGTTAGATGGCCATAGTGCTACAGGAGGAGATGACTGGTTTAAGGCTGGTGATAACTGGTGGTTTGATGTAATGTCAGATGATGCACATAAAGGGAGTACAGATGGAGATCAAGCAGATTTATTTTTATTAGAAACCTATGATTGGGGTTCTGCGAATCCTTATACAAGTGGCAAATGGAGGGCTTTATATGCAGGTGTAAATCGTGCAAATTCAGTACTTGCTCAAATTGGGTTAGTTACAGAAGGAGATTTTAGTCAACAACTGGCGGAAGCACGTTTCTTAAGAGGTTTCTTTAATTTAGAATTGCAAAAAATATTTGGAAATGTATCTTATATTTCTGAGGAAAATTTTGCAGCACTTGAATTTAACCAACCAAATACAGGACCTATTTGGGATAAAATTGAGGCTGATTTTGAATATGCAGTAGCAAATTTACCAAACACTCAAGGTCAAGTAGGTAGAGCAACTGCATGGGCAGCGAAAGCTTTTTTAGGGAAAACACACTTATACCAATCTGATTGGGCTGCAGCGTACACTTCTTTAAACGATGTGGTTACGAACGGGCCTTTTTCTTTAAATGCAGAATTTACTGATAATTTCAGAATTGCTGGAGACAACAGTCCTGAATCTCTTTTAGCGATTCAATTTACAGCAGATGAAACGACTTCTTTCAATGGAAACCGTGGTGCAACATTAAATTTTACAGGACCAAATGGTTGGTGTTGTGGTTTTTACCAAGCATCTCAAGATTTAGTAAATGCATATCAAACTGCAGCTGGTTTGCCATTGTTAGATACTTACAAGACTTCGGATGTTGCAAGTGATTATAATATTAACTCTAGTGATGCATTTACATTGCATGCAGGCCCTTTAGATCCAAGATTAGATTACACTGTTGGAAGAAGAGGAATTGAATACAATGGGTACGGTGTTCACCCTGGTAAAGACTGGATACGTGCAAGTTTTGCTGATATTTCTGGTCCTTTTATGACAAAGAAAAATGTATATAACAACGGTGAAGATGCGAATCAAGGAACTGGTGGATGGGGTGAGCAACGTTCTGGTATTAACTACCACTTAATGCGTTTTGCAGATGTATTATTAATGGCGGCAGAAGCTGCTGCAGAGACAGGTAATACAGCTGTAGCTTTAAACTATGTAAATCAAGTTAGAAATAGAGCAAAAAACATGACCTATGTTAAAGATGCAGCAGGTGCAGATGCAGCAAATTATGTAATTGAACCTTATGCTTCTTTTCCAGATGCGGCTTACGCTGTAAAAGCGGTTCGTTTTGAGCGTCGTTTAGAATTAGGTGTAGAAGGACATCGTTTATTCGATTTAAGAAGATGGGGTAATTCTGCTAGTGTAATTTCTGAATATATTTCAAATGAAGCACGCACAATAACACCATTTGGTGTAGCAGCAAATGCATACCAATCAAAACATGATTTATCTCCTATACCTTTGAACGCTATTGATCAAAGTCAAGGTGTAATCCAACAGAATACAGGATATTAAATTAATTATTTGAATTATTTAATTACTAGAAGCAGTGCATTATATCTAATGCACTGCTTCTTTTGTTAAAAAGTATAATACTTAAGGTAATATGCAACTAAAAGTGCGTCTAAATTCTTAAATTCGTTCTTATTAAATTTCCAAAAATGAAACAACTCTTTTTTTTATTACTTATAATTACTTCCTTAACTTCTTGTAATAATACGTTGCAAAAAGATAAAAATTTTAAACAATTAAATGCAAACCAAACAGGTATTGCATTTTCAAATAATTTAACAGAAACAAAGGAATTAAATTATTTAAATTATGCATATATGTATATGGGCGCAGGGGTTTCTGCAGGTGATTTAAATAATGACGGATTAATTGATCTATTTTTTACAGGGAATATGGTTTCTAACAAATTATATCTTAATAAAGGAGAATTAAAATTTGACGACATTTCAGAGAAAGCTGGTGTTTCAGGTGATAATCGATGGTTTACAGGTGTAACCATGGCAGATGTAAATAATGACGGTTTTTTGGATATCTACTGCTCCGTAGGTGGAAAATTTAACCCAAAAGAGAACTTACTATATATTAACAATGGAGATTTAACTTTCACTGAAAGTGCAAAAAAATATGGCATAGATGATATTGGGAATAGCATACAAGCTACCTTTTTTGATTATGATCTTGATGGTGATTTAGATTTGTATGTTGCAAATTACCCACCAACAAAATTTAATGCCCCAAGGAGTTACTATCAGTTTAAAATGCAAAACACAACGGATGTAGAAACCGATAAATTATATAGAAACGATGGCAATACATTTACGAATGTAACTGACATTGCAGGAGTGCGCTCTTTCGGCTTATCTAATAGCGCAACAATTGGAGACATAAATAATGATGGTTGGCCCGATATATATGTTTCTAATGACTTTAGCATGCCAGATTATCTTTACATAAATAATAAGAATGGAACTTTTACAGAACAAGTTAAAGAGGTAACTAAACAAACCGCCTTTTATGGAATGGGCGTAGATATTGCAGATTTTAATAATGACTTACTTTTAGATATTATTCAAATGGATATGGCACCTGGAGATAATCGCAGGTCTAAAGCGAACATGGGAAGTATGAATCCTGAATTATTTTGGGGAACTGTAAATGCTGGCTTTGGTTACCAATACATGCAAAATATGTTAGACTTAAATAATGGTACCGTACTTAATGATGGCTTACCCGATTTTAGTAACATATCTCGTTTGGCGGGTGTTGCAACTACAGATTGGAGTTGGGGTCCACTTTTCGCTGATCTTGATAATGATGGTTGGAAAGATATTTTTATCTCTAATGGTACCCGTAGAGAGATAAATAACAAAGATTATTTTGAGGCATTAAAAAAAGAACGTGTTACCGCAGATGTACTATTGGAAAAAACATTGGCCATACCCTCTGAAAAAATTGATAATGTTGTCTTTAAAAATAATAAAGATTTAACCTTTAAACAAGTAAATGATGAATGGGGTTTAAGCTTCAAAGGATTCTCTAATGGCTGTGTTTATGTTGATCTTGACAATGATGGAGATTTAGAAATTGTAACCAATAACATTGATGATTATGCGGCAGTTTTTGAAAATAAAAATGTAGAAAATAATCATCATCTTACTTTAAGATTTAACGGTCCAACTAAAAATAAATTTGGTCTTGGCGTTAAAGTTACCGCAATTTCTGACGGACTTTCTCAATATCAAGAAATGACACTAACAAGAGGGTTTCAATCTTCTGTTGCACCACAATTGCACTTTGGACTAGGTAAAATAAAAAAAGTTGATCGTTTAAAAGTGGTTTGGCCAGATGGTAAGTTACAAGTACTTTCTAATGTAAATAAAAACCAAACCTTAACCATCGATTATCGTGAAGCAACACTGCCTTTATTGGCTGGTGAAACGCCAAAATTAGCAACGCTGTTCTCCACAGAAAAAGACACTTCGATTGTTGTGAAGCATCAACATCTTGAAAATATTTATGACGATTTTAAAAATGAAATACTATTACCACATAGAACCTCTATGTTTGGCCCAGATGTTTCTGTAGGAGATTTAAATGGAGATGGATTAGATGATTTTATTGTTGGAGGAGCAGTCTACAATCCAACAACTTTGTATTTCCAAACTTCAAAAGGTTTTGTAAAACAAGAAAACATAGCGATAAAAAAGGATAGTGGTTATGAGGATTTAGGGAGCTTAATTTTTGATGCCGACGGAGATGGAGATAATGATATTTACATGGTAAGTGGTGGAAATGAATTTAGTGCAGATTCAAAAATGTTACAAGACCGACTCTATGTTAATAATGGCCAAGGTAATTTTACCAAATCTGCAAGTGCATTGCCTGAAATGCTAACAAGTGGTTTAAGAGTTTCTAGTGTTGATTATGATAAAGATGGTGACTTAGATTTGTTTGTTGGTGGCAGGTTAATACCAAGAAATTATCCTTTACCCGCCAATAGTTATATTTTAGAAAACGTAAGTACCAGAGGAAACCCTAAATTTATAGATGTAACTAAAAAAATTGCTCCCGAATTGGAAAAATTGGGAATGGTTACTAATTCTCTATGGTCCGATTTTGATAATGACGGACAAATAGATTTAATAGTTGTAGGTGAATGGATGCCAATTACAGTATTTAAAAACAACAAAGGCTCATTTAAAAACATCACCAAAGACTTGAATTTAGATGCAACTACTGGTTGGTGGTTTAGTTTAAATGAGGGGGATTTTGATAATGATGGCGATTTGGATTATATCGTTGGTAATCTTGGATTAAATTATAAATACAAGGCAAATAAAGAGGAAACATTCGATATTTACGTAAACGATTTTGATAATAATAAGTCTAATGATATTGTGCTTAGTTATTATAATGGTGGTGAAAAATTCCCTGTAAGAGGTCGAGAATGTTCATCACAACAAATACCAGCCATTAAGAAAAAGTTTAAAAATTATGAAACGTATTCGAATGCAACTTTAGTAGATATATACACAGAACAGGACTTAGGTGCTTCATTACATTACCAAGTAAACTCTTTTGCAAGTGTATTTTTAGAAAATAAGGAAGGTGCATTTATTACACATGAATTACCTACTGAAGCACAATTTTCAAGCATCAATCAAATTTTAGTTGATGATTATGACAAAGATGGGAATTTAGACGCTATCATTGCCGGAAACCTATATGTTTCAGAAGTTGAAACTCCAAGAAACGATGCTAGTTTTGGTTATTATCTAAAAGGAGATGGGAAAGGACAATTTACAGCAATTTCTCCAAGTAAGAGTGGCGTATATATCAAAGGAGATACCAAAGACATGGTAGAAATTAAGATTGGAAATAAAAAGTATATAATCGCAGCAAAAAACGATGACTACCTTCAATTTATAGAAATTAAACCTTTATAAAAATTTTCTTTTTAAACATGATATATCCTAATCCAACATAAAAAAAGACTGCAGTTAAACCATATAAAAGAGAAGAAAAGTATGCTGATAAAAAGGAGTGCACAAAAATAGTTTCATATAAAAAATTATGAAAAGTATGCTGTCCTCCTATTTTAATTAGATACATGGTTTTAGAAATAAAAGTTGACAAGAAGTAAATGGTAATTGCGTTCATGCCCACATACTTGAATATGTTGCCAAATTTAAGCCCCTTGATGTCTTTTAAATAATAAATAAATGCCAGAATTAAAGTTGCCCAACCACTAGCTACTAATA
>Ga0115008_10000901_pt1 | contig 23296 bp, 12 predicted proteins | sample FraStrMetagenome_FD_87164 | JGI IMG/M metagenome (GOLD analysis project Ga0115008, IMG submission 87164) | Marine eukaryotic phytoplankton communities from Arctic Ocean - Fram Strait ARC3M Metagenome | ecosystem: Environmental > Aquatic > Marine > Oceanic | place: Fram Strait | collected...
CAAACTGTCTCACGACGTTCTAAACCCAGCTCACGTACCATTTTAACGGTAGAACAGACCGACCCTTGGAAGATTATTCTCAACCAGGATATGATGAGCCGACATCGAGGTGCCAACCAATTCCGTCGATGGGAACTCTTAGGAATTATTAGCCTGTTATCCCTAGCGTACCTTTTATCCGTTGATCGATACCTCTATCAATCGAAAGTATCGGGTCATTATGGCAGGCAGCTTTCGCCACCCTTCCCAAACACGTCTGTTCAGGAATCAAGTTCAAAATAACTCATTACCGTACTCGTATAAAAATATACTTATTTAAACCTTTGCACACCCCCGTTACTTTTTAGGAGGTCACCGCCCCAGTGAAACTAGCATCCTTACACTTTTTCTAAAACATAACAGCTAACTATCTCTAGGAAGCCGCCCCAAACTTCTAAAATTCGTTTGAAACAGTAAATTTATTCAAGCTAAAGGGTTGTAAGTTTTATATTTAGTTAAGATGGGTGTTTTAACTAGAAATGGTTAACATGTACTGATTAGAGTACACTACCGTAACTAAGTCGTACACCCACAATATAAGGTTCTAGTAAAGGTGCATAGGGTCTTTCCGTCCCGCTGTTCTTATTAGGCATTTTCACCTATTTTTCAATTTCACTGAGTTGAACCTGGAGACAGTGAGGCAGTCGTTACGCCATTCATGCAGGACGGAACTTACCCGCCAATGAATTTCGCTACCTTCGGACCGTCAGGGTTACAGCCGCCGTTTACTGGGACTTTGATCAACAAACTATATTTGTAATCATTTATCTTACAGCACTGGGCAGGCGTCAGACTCTATACATCATGTTACAATTTTGCAGAGTCCTGTGTTTTTAGTAAACAGTCGCTACCTCTTCTTTTATGATGCGCTACCAAACCCTCCCTGGAGGGGGTGTAATAGCGCCCTCCTTATTCCTAAGTTACAGAGTCAATTTGCCAAGTTCCTTCAACTCCATTCTCTCACCGCCTTAGTATACTCTACCCATCCACCAGTGTTGGTTTTTATACAATAAAAGTAGGTTCTTCAATCCAAGACAGTACAAAACTTATTTTAGATTTACTCTACCTTACCCTACTTATCCGACACACGTCCGTACCAGAAAGGACCTATAACTAAGCTCAACCTACACATCAAACTTTCATTTGAGAACGGGTTTGTAAATTGAGTAAATTCGTAATCTACTGCTATTATCTATAAATCTGTAACGGCGTAGTCTTGTGTCGAATAAGTAAGTCTCACTACCTTCTTTCTAGTTAGGTACCATTACGTATTAATCGCATAAGTTACTATTAATAATAATCGTACCTAAGTCATGATAGGGAAGTAGCCCTTTAAACTTACGATCTTGATCATTTTCTAAGGGGTTGATAAAATTTCTAGATTCGGAGTTCCCTTGAATCTAAACTTTAGGATTTTCGGCGATAACGACACTCTCGTTATTTAACGTTACTCATACTAGCATTATTAATATTGATTTCTCCAGCAAGTCTGACGACCCACCTTCAACGAACTACAATAAACTCCACTACCAAAGTCAAAACTTTTTGACGTTTCGGTTACTAACTTAATCGTCACTACATTATCGAAACTTAACCAATCACCTACTTTAAGTCATAGTAGTTTGTAGACTTAATAAGCTGTTACGCTTTTTTTAATGAGTGGCTGCTTCCAAGCCTATCCCTTAAGTTACATATTGATTAAACTTCTTACAAATTAGTTAGTATTAAACACCTTAACGGTCAATCTGGGCTGTTTCCCTTTAGACGTATCACCTTTGCGCGAATACGTCTGTCTAAAAGTATAATTTCGGGCTGTATTACAGGTTTCTTAAAACTGTCCGTAACATATCGTTGGGTAGTCTAGAGATGACCTTACCTCAACCCGATAATCACTTTTGCTTTACTTAGATAAATTTCGTGGAGAACCAGCTATCACTAATCTTGATTGGCCTTTCACCCCTAATCACAAGTCATCCCAGAATTTTGCAACATTCACGGGTTCGGTCCTCGAGCTTGCAGCTCTCAACCTGCTCATGATTAGATCGATTAGTTTCGGGTTTAATAAAATTAACTTTAAAAGTGGTTTCACTGAGCCTACAAATATTTTAAGCTTGCTAATTCTATTAACTCGCTAGTCCATTATGCAAAAGGTACGCCATAGCTAAAGCTTTGACAGCCTACACATTAAGTTTCAGAATCTTTTCAATATTGTTTCATAATATCTTTTTCACCTTTCGTTCACACTACTAATCGCTATCGATGTTAAATTTTAAGCCTTGGAAATTGATTTTCCCGTTTTCAGTCGTATAAGTACATTTTACGACCTACTTTTAGATTAGGTGTGTCGCCCTAAAAGGGTTTGCACCTGTAGCACTTCCCCACTATAACGAACTATTTTGTTCAAAAGTTACTACCAAACACACTTAAGATCGTGCTTAAAAACCGCTACACGCTTTGAGGTTTTTGAAATCACGGCCACTAACTTACTATTTTAGATATCTTAGCGGGTAAGCTTAGCAGTAACCGTGCGGTTACTTCGCAAATTGAAGAAATGAAATTTAACGCGATTGAATAACCTCAAGGTGAATAACTTAGCTCTGATCGAGATGTTATTCTTAGAAGGGGTCGTGTTGAAAACGTTAAGAATACTCCGTACATAAAGGCTACGTAAAAGTCACCTGAATCAACGAGCTCAATACCAAATTTTTCACTAATTAGAAACCCTATAAACGCGGATAATAGGGCTGCAAAACCACCGGAGACGATATCGTATTGCGGACATCGTGAGTATTTAAGTTTTGTGTATAAACGCTCGCGACGCAGCGTGTTATGGTTAAAGTGGGTCTGCGATTTTAGAGCTTCTTGTTTTAAAATTTGTAACTTGCCAGGCTTCTCTGCCGAAACTTTTCGGGCCTTAACTTGAAACAACTCCGAATAGGTCGTGTAGTTAGATTTCATAGATGTTGGCGGCCTATCTAGTTAGAAGACGCAAAACCAGGCTCGTCCAATCACGCGTTCTTATCGTAAGATACGTTTTTGCTGTAGTGTACATATCGAGATCCAGAAGCTTTTCAGTCCCCTAATCGTTGTCCCGTAAACACGAAGTGGGTACATCACAAAATGAAGATATCTCGCTTCAGAACATACATCACGATAGGCATTCAATGGTGATAGCGACCACAAATCTCCTGACACTGTCCCCAGTAAATACCCTCAAAGTTAAGAGTCATGATCCGGTGAGACGTGTAACCTGGGACACAATCAATCTTAATACCCGCAGAAGGGATGGCTCAGGAGTGTATAACATCCCTAGAGGACGCCAATACCTGTAGTCGGGTGTGCGCTGGGACAGTAAACACGCCAGTACTATGTAACCTTAACATATTCGTAATACCTTTTTTTAAAGGGCGGTGTTGGTCCTTGTAAAGGGTTACATTTGATCCCAAATCACTTGAGTCGAGATTAAAGAAGTATACTAACAAATACTTACTTAGTACGCTTGTATTGACAGGGAGCTCGGAGCTGTTAAATAGGTTAGGTGCGTACTTTAAGAAAGTATACTGAAAGTAGGGTAACGTGGCGTAAAAGTAGTCACGTGAAACTTCGTTGGAGTAAGTCGAAGGGTCAACTAACGCAAATGACGCTTTTATCTCAGACACTAGCGGGTTTTGTGGTGTTGAAAGGATAGTTTTTGGTAGATCTACCAACTTACCCCTAGATCCGAAGTATTTTCGATACAAGACCTCACGTTTTGTTAAGATGTCTACTAAATGTGCGTTATCGTAGTAATAAGACTGAATTGAAGAAAAAGGTCTTCACGCCTTTTTCGAGTATACGTTGTTACCTGAGATCGAGGGTGTGAAGTTTTTTGGCGCCAAACTACCGTTAGAAGCCGACCTAGCGTAGTTATTCAATTCATGTAAAGTATTTTTCAGTTGAGAAAAGCTATCTGAATCGGCTGTGTAGGCTGTAGGCGCCCTAGTCGGATCATTTCACACTACTAGCTTACTAAAGAGGATAGGACTATACTGTCAGTTGGGTAAGTAATTCTTACGAAGACGTACAATTCGATTAATGTAAGTTTCGGAATCTTGTACAGTATCTGAATGATCGGAGCTGAAATCGAAGTGCTTCTTAGAATAAGGCACCCCCAAAGTTGAATACTTAGCTACTGAAGATGGCTGGACTTCGAATACACCTCAGTTTGCTCACCAATCGAATCACATGAATTTTTGTGGATCGCTACCCTGTGAAAGTAAGAAGGGTAGATCGTAAAAGTAGAAGTTTTGTAAGGTCAGCAGGTTAGAAGTCCCGAATATTGTAGAGCCTGGCCGGCTTGTATATAAGGGAGTTGTGTAGTAAGAGTCGGAGTTCTTTGAAAGCATACCGCGGTAATTTACAGGTTTGGAGCTGATAAAGGGCTGCTTTGTACTCAAGTTAGCAAACTGATCCCCGCTCACGTGAGCCCTCCCCTCATCAAAACGTGAACGGAATACTTTTCGCAGCGCATTAAAAGTCACAGTCGAGTTCCTGGCGGTTGAGCGCAGAACGAGGGGATTGGTAACTCGTTGACTAGAGGAGTTGTTGTACGAAACATTAGTCGATGTGAAAAGGTTTTCGGTAGAAGATTGCGTGTCGCGCAACTGGACGGGATCTGATAGATCGCTCCTAAACGAGTTTAGTACGACTTTGAAATTGATAGGTAACGAATGTGCTACATTCAACTTGAAGGTATTTCCTAAGTTGACTCGTAAGCCGCTTATTGATTCAGCCGAGTCGTCCGCGGGGGTTAAAGAGTCTAAGTACGTTGATGTACCTTGGTCCTTAAATGTTTTAGTGTGTGGCAAGTTAACGCCCCCACACATCTCGACAGAACTGGAGAAAAATTGTCCTAACGTTTTATCGAACCCGCTTACCTTATCAGGACTGGTGTTGGCAGGGTCGGAGATATTTGCTGAATGAAAAAAGTTATCAAAAACTTTAACTCACTCCGGCTCGTTTTCAGAAACACTATGGTTACGTGAGCCTTTAAAATTCTCACCCATAACTATGTAATCATAGTGGTCGTAACTAGAGTAGCAAGACTCTCAGAAGCTATCCTCGAGCAGCTCAATAGCCTGCGCGTTACGAAAGTCGTAGTCATAATAATTCGTAAAGTTTGGTAAATAAAAGCTAGAATCGTCCTCAACGAACCTTCCTATACCGGAAAACCTAACCTTCGTTCCAGAGTTTGCTCAAAATTTACGCCAGTACGCCCCGAAGATGGGCGCTAATGAGCTCGAAGTGTCCCCTTGGAGGACTCGAATCGGATCAGTGTTTTCTAGCGTGAAAGAATTCGTGACTGTTTTAGGTCCAGAACTTGATGTGGTTTTATAATCAAGTCATGTTTTGTCAAAATCAAGCTCTCTCACGTGCATATTATTTGAAGTGAACGCGGGGCGTGGGAACCCCAGAGTCGCCCTCTTTACACCCACGTTTGATGCCGATAAAGTACTAAATTTATCAGTTGCGGGTGCTAATACTCTAGGCTCCGGACCGCGCCCGGCGTACGAAGGTAACCTCTCGCAAACATCGTCTTCAGCTCCGAGCAAATTTGAGTTTAAAAACTCTTGCGTCCTTACCGCACGCTCACTTTGTAAAAAGCTCAAGTCGTCACTTCGTGAATTGGGGTTGGAGGGGTTGAAGGCATTAAGTCGACTGGTTGATGAGGGGGTGGACCCTTTATTAGGGGCTCCGGTTAACGTTAGTTGTTGGTCGAGATAGCTTACCGGGGTTGGGGTCTTCGTAGTTTTAACAACGTCAGGCGTACCACGAACTAAGCTCTCACCTGTAAGTACTGTACTTACAGGGGTTAGTTCGCTTAAAAACTCAGATGCTGTGTTAGTAGGGCCGGATCGGGATTCCAAAAATCGAGCCTTACCAGCGCTATCTAGAAACGTTGATGCGTTTGAAATTACGCTATCGAGTGATGTTAGCGAAGACTGTCTTTTAAGTCCGTAAATTGGTGATTCAGCGTCGTACTCCCCTAAAGTTAATAAATCGTTGATATTTTTATAAGCAGTGACGTAATTTTTATGGCTATAAGATAGGTTTAGGTTAGAGGTTTTTGTTTTTGCAGTGATTTTTGAAAAAGCACCTAGCTGCTTTGAAGTATCTAACCCTACGACATCAAAGTCTTTAAAGTTTGCTAATAGCCCAGGTATAGCGATTAGTTGTGCAGGTGTAACTATGGGAGTCTGGATCTTAGCCTGAAACTGCCTTCAAAGAGGCTCTGCGCTGCGTGAAGTTGCCGAAGATGAAGTATATCGTACAGAATTACCCACTAAAGAGCTGTAAGTTAAGTCTTCTGAGTGACGTAAGGTACGGGTGCGCGGGTAGTAGTACTCTCAACCTCACTGATACGCCCGTACCCCAATGATTACCTCCCCAGTACTGAACCCGTCCGTCACGTCAGTCGCGTCAGTTGATTCACTAACGATAATCGAAGCGGCTCACATAAGAGGGACGCCTGCTGTGATAAGATCACCGCATTTCGACCTACTAACTCCCCTAGTTTCGCGACGAGGCCTTACAGAAGGTTGGCTTAGTTTGGCGCTAGTTAAAAAGGATAGGAAGAAGAAGGTTACCAAAAAAACAAAAAAATATCACAGCCAAAATTGATAATGTAAAATGTGTAGAAAATGCAACTCACTATTCATATGAGAAGCTGCGGCAATATAAGGTTCCGGGTAGTGAAGTTCTAGCTTAGCAATTGCTGCCTCGAAAGTTGCTTTTATTTGATCAACGACCTCTGGTGCGGTCTCGTAGTGGAGTTTCATATCAGGTTTGGTTGTGAAAGAGCTCTGCTCTTTCATAAACTTAGAGGCGTTAATATCCATCTTCGTTAAAAGCGAGGTTAACTGTTCCTGGACTGTCAATAAAGTCTATCTAAAACTGTTAGTAGAAATTACTATTAGTAATTTTAATCAAATTAGGTAGGTCGGTCGGTTTCGTAGTAAGGGCGGTTCTTAAAAGAAGATCCATAAGTTGAACCCCATAACCCCCGTGAACGAATTAATGAGTGTGTGGTGGTGAATAACCTTGTTCGATTTTCTGGAGTGACTAGTTGAGCCTACTTTAAAAACTAATTTACGAGTACGGGCGTTACCAGCTACACAGATTTTACCTTTAAGGCGGAGCTTAAACCCCCTTAAACCTAAATCCGGAAAGGAGGGCTCTAATAAGCTGCCGATGACGTATTTTAGATAACGGAAAAGCAACCTATACTTGTAAAAACTCATACGGTAAAGCATTGCACGTATCCAATTACATAAAAACATTGGGTCTTTGTACTTTAACGCAATCATTATAATTTTGATTGACTCGTGTAAAAATATCCTCGGCCCCAACATTCGTTGGAAGATTGCAACGCGGGAGTACCACACACGAGCTAGAGCTTGATCATAAGCGCGAAGCGATTTGTCTACTCAAGGATTCAATTTAAGATAAATCTTGTACCCCGTACAGTGCTCCATGAAACGCCCTAATAGGCTGTAATTTCAAAGCATCACCTTAGTATCAAATTTTCGCGATCGGAAAACCTTTATTAGGCGTCGTTTAATGGTTGCCGGATAAAGACTTATACCTATAACGTTCGAATTAAATATCTGGTTATGTCGGCTACCAAAAAAGAATTTTATATAGTCCCTCAAGATACGCTGGGTGAACTTAGGGGTTATTTTGTTTGCAGGTATTACCGCCGTATGATCCGCTAAATGAACTTCTACAAGTGCGTACTTAAAGACTAGAGGTGTTAAAAGGGATTCGTTATAAAAGAACACGTTGGGTAAGAGTTCTTTAGGGTTTTCAGCCCTTAGGGGCTTAAAAATTCTCGTTTGAGAACCTTCCGTTAGGGGTGATAACGAGTCTACACGAGCGGAGGCTAGCAAGTTCCTGTTTAAAAGCGTTGAAATAGGGTTAGTGAGGGTGTTTAAACTGCTGGTACGACCCCTGTATCTCTTAGCGATTTGTAGTCGGCGGAGTTTACCCCCCAATTTATACCTTAGTCGGGGTTTAAACTTAGTGAGGTGAGAAGATGGTGACCCCTCTCAGCGTTTAAAGTGGCGAGATAGCTGACGCTCAACTTTCTTTAACTTCTGATCCACAAGTAGTTGCAGAATGCGCACGTTAGTTATAAAGTTGGATGCGTGAGTTACGTACCTAAACTTAGAGGAGGTGAACCGTTTTAATGCTTTAACAAACAAACGTTTCTCTTTACTGAGGAGGGGGTTAGTTGTCGAGTCTATAGTTGACCACTTTAAGCGCCTGGAGCGCTTAAATTTTCTCATTTTAGTGAACGATTTGTGTAACTGGCCTAAGTTAAGTAGAAACTTTTTTACTACAAACCTGTGACGTAGGTCACTAGGTGCAACCCCAAAAACTGTAGTTTTGGCAACCCTAGTTGGGGTATTTGGGTTACTTTGAGCCAACTTCAGTTGACTAGATCCAGGCTCTACGACACGTCAGGGGTTGCCGAAAGATCCTGGATTCATGACAAGGGTGTTCTCTAATAAGCTTGAAGATCAACTCTCGGCGCTAAACAAGGCGGCTGTATACGCATCAACTCGACTAAAGCGGTTTGATTGTGATCAGGCTGAATCAAATCAATCAAACTGGTTGTCTACGAAATAACCTCTGTGAACCATGCTTGACACATATTTCTTGAATGTAAAATGAAAAGCGAAGAGTTTAAACCTGTTATTCCCAATCAGTTTGTTTTTTGATAACGAGGCGCTTGACTGCCTGCTAAAATAACGCCCCACTAATGAAAGTAAGTACCTTGTTTCCGTAAAGAGCGGCCGTCTTCCGCCCTTTGAGGCGTATACTGAGCCCCTGCTTGAGTAAGCTGATCCCCCTTCAGCAGACCAAAAAGCTCCTTGGTGATGAGCCAACCCCCTGTAATACCTCAAGCTTACTAGCGCATGGTAACGGCTCCCTGTTTTACGATACGGGGCCCCAAGCTTCCGCATTGGGCGGTTGTGGTAAGGAAGATTTTGATTAAGTTTAGTAGCCTGAGTGTTGCTAAAACTGTTGTAGTTATAAAACTCACCCAGGATGGGAAGTTTACTAGGCTCAATGGTTGAAAGTATCGGGTAAGGTAATAAGCCACTCGTCGTGATTCGACTAGGAAACGATTTTGTAGTCGGTGAGGTCCAGTTATAGAGGCTTACCCGGCGGTTGCTCCGAAAAAAGCAGTTCAGGGAGCTGATGTCGAGGTTAGAGGTAAGGTGGTGGTGGGCAGCATTCGCAACGTTCAGACTTACATTTAAGTTACCAACGTTTACCCTTCACGAGAATCCAACGTGGGAGAAACCCCCGACTAGGCTTAAATTATGTAGATAACCAAGTTCAAAGGTTTTTGGCTGCAGTGACCGGACCATTTTCACTAATTTTGAAGCAACAGCTTTTTGTAGAAAGGTATGAACTGGACCTAGCTCTGCAAAACTCTCTAGATTGGATGGCAGTAGTATTAGGTGCTTCGAGGTTGGGCTGCTAGAAGACCCCAGTAGGGGGTTTCTAATCAAGTTATTAAGTCGTTTAGATCTTGTCCATGTCGGTAACGCTCGCGCTAATCGGCTAAATAACCCCTTTCAGCCCCTACACCTCCTAGATAAAAGAGGTTTAGGGTTGGGAAAGGTACGACGTTTCGCAGCATCCGATTTAGGTAGCTGAGCTATACGAGTTGTGCATACGTCAAAAATTGGTAACTGGTGCGTTTGGGTAGTTTTGCATGAAATGGTAGATGTTTTTACGAACTTTCGTGTTCAAAATAGAGAAACTCTTCTGCTTTTCGTATTGTTTTTGTTTATTTTATAATTAAAAATTTGTACCAATACAAGGATGGAAGGAATCGAACCCACGTATACGGTTTTGAAGACCGCCGTTCTACCATTGAACTACACCCCTAAACAGTCTTGGGCTGGTACGGGACTTTCACCCTCTCTGGTTACGTTTTCCTGACACCCTTGAGTGTTATCAGGTTTACCGGCATATATTGCCGGCGAACCTCACGGTCGTTCGTATTCGCAATTACTGTTATTACTTTTAATTCTATAGGCTCGTCGGCTTTCGCTCACCGCTACTAACCCCCTCTCAGTTGATTTTTATCTTTGTAAAGTTACTGAGATGTTTCACTTCACTCTGTTAGTGTAATTTGATTTCCCCCTCACAGTGTTTTCGATCCTCGGAAAAAATATAGGCCCTCCAAACCTTTTCTCATTTAACATCTAGGCATCCCCTTAATGCTGTGCATCTTAGATGCATAAAACTTCTGTAAACTACCCCGTGATTGCTTAATAATCTTAAATGTATGTGTAATCCAACAGCAGGTTCCCCTACCATTACCTTGTGTCAACTTCGCCCAAATTATCATATCGTCCTTAACGTATCATAAACTACCTACCGCAACCACCCAAGGTGATTACTTACATGATCGAATTTCAATAACTGTAATCAACTAACTAGACTAGTTAGTTGGTTCCCTTAAACAGAGGCCGAATAGATTACGTTATGGGATTTGATAAAGGTTTAAGGGGCCTCCGAAGGCGGCCCCCTAATCAAATTTTTTTATCGAAAATGTGAGTTGGTATCTGATAGCGTTTCCAACCGTCACGACTCTTCGGGCGTGATGGGCGGTGTGTGCAAAGTTTGATTTATCATTCACCGTAACATGGTTATTTACGATTACTAACGATTCCGACTTCATGTAGGCGAGTTCCAGCCTTCAATCCGAACTAAGATAATTTTTAAAGTTTTGCTTGAATTCGCATCCTAGCGTCTCATTGTATTTACCCTTGTAGCGCATGTGTAGCCCAACATATTTAGACCATAATGACTTGACTTCTGCTCCCCTTCCCTGAAGAACGCGACTTTCTACCAACAAGCATGCCTGCCCACCTAGGTCATCTAAAAAATTAGACTACGCAACTTAGGTAGACACCCAAGACCGATAAATCTTCCCTACCTACTTTAAATAGGTAGGTGAACTTAAATTACTTGAGTAAAAGTTAACTATCTAGTTTAATTTAATTCTAGACTGCGATCACCCAAACTCCGGTTGTTTAACCGAAGTTTGGGTGATCGAAGCTTCTGACTTATTAACTAATTGTAGACCCGTGATTAATTTTACAGAATTCGGATTATTATGCAAGATAACCCAAATCCTCAACCCCGGACCCGTGACGTAACACCTTTCGATCAACTCTACTGTGTAGCTTTTTATGCATTCTCCATCGTAGTACGAGAAATGAGTAACTTCTTTAGGCTACTTTTACCTAAAGTAAAGGTAGTTTCTCTAAAAAAAGTATGCAAATAAAACTCGTACCAAAGGTTGCGTTCGTTCAATAACTTAATATTACATTCTATAACACGAACTGACGACAGCCATGCAGTACTAATAAACCTTTATTCGATATAAACTATTAAATATTACTTCGTAATCTGATTCTATACATTGGTAAGATTTCACGTGGATTATCGAATTAAACCACACGCTCCACCGTTCATACAAACTCCCGCCAATCTCATTAAGTTTGACCTTTGCAGCTTTACTCCCCAGGCGAGGTAATTACGCGTAAGCTAATACACCAGGATCCACCGTCCTGACATAGAATACCCATCGATTCCGGGTACGAACTACTAGGGTCTCCAATCCTATTCGATACTCGTACTTTCACGGTTCAACGTCGGAAAATAATTTAAGATAGATAGCTGCCGAGGCCTTCGAAAATCCGTATAACCTCTAAGAATTTTATCTCTAAGTTAAATGTATTGCTACCTCCTCTTATTCCCCAGTATTAAGTTTTTACATAGTGCTACGTCCTCTCTTTGATTTATTGTGTAAGTTCTTAAACAGTCTAGCCGTACTTTACGCCCAGTAAAGGCCAGTAACGCTCCCCCTTCAACGTATTACCGCAGCTGCTGGCACGTTGTTGGCCAGGGGTTCTTCTCAGTGCCTTCATCATTATTCGCCATCCGTGACAAAACTTTACAACTGTCTTAGCCTTCACGATAGTTCATATCTTTCATTTCCACAAAACCCTGGTTCAAGTTTTCACTTATTGACCAATATTCCCCACTGCTGCCGACGGCAGGGTATTTTTCATCCCCCGTGTGACCGATTCATCTCACAATACGGCTAGGAGTTATGGCTTACGGGGGGCTACCCCTCCGTAACTACCTTCCCCAGATCAAATCCACCCCCAAGCGAAATAATTCTTTTACACAACATAGTTACTGAAATAACTCACTCAAACACCAGATAGTAGTTCTCGGCAAAATTGCCGAGAGTACAGGCTATAGAACAAAACATCGCCTGGTAAAATTTACCAAAGTGTTACGTCGCTTTGATCGTAGAAAGGTTAGAGAGACTGAACGTCGCCTATTTCCACAATTTTAACTTTTGCAACACCACGAGCTTTGGTTAAGATAACCTTGGGGCCTTTAAAATTTAGCAGTAAGCTGCCTGCTTCGACTTTTGGCCTTACGACCCGCGCTTAAGAAATATTTAGCGCAAGCGGCTCGTATTTGATTTCAGATTTTTATGGTAAAAACGACAATAACGATTCGCTTATTTGAAATTTTATGTCATTATACCATAAAGCTTTTCGCTAACGTTACGTCAGCATTAGGTGTTACGTAGTAGTTTAATCCCTTAAAAATTGCCGCAACCCAAATACACTATCGAAACAATCTTTAAAAACTGTTTAAATTTGGAGTTTATGCGGCAAGGGCTTTAAAAAACTATTATATAACCTAAAGCTCGTAATTTATTAACTGTACGCTGCTTATTTACCAGCTAGGTAAACTTGTAGGATAAGAAATTGACCACTTACTCACCGATTCACTACCAAGTTAGAAGCTAACTCAGTTAAATTCGCATGTGTCAAGAGGTTTCGCTCGCGTTCACTCCGAGCCATAGTCATACTCATAATTTATTTTTTCATTATCGAGTTAGTTGGTATCCACCACTCCCGTACGTTAAAAATACTTAGTGCTGACCAGCGTCGTCCCTAATTAGCCTAATTAGTCGGGTATGTTATTCATTTTAACGATCTTTTTCCGTATTCGGCGTTTTAAACGCCCCCTGGGTTTCGTTTTCATTTTTCCAAAGGGGGTTAGTTTAACGAAAAATAATTGAATGAACTTAAATCTAGGAAAGTGGGGCGACTGGACAGTAGTTTCGTCGACTTGTAACTTCGTAAAGGGGTTGGTGTACGTGTGGGTGAAGGGTTTTCTTAGAACCCTTATTAGTTCCGGGAAATTTTTCGGCGAACCGCGGACGTAGAGGGACAAAGTTCTTATCATCATGAGATTTAACAGCTTCCGCAGATACTTAAAAAGTAGCACTTTAGCTGTTTTGGTCTTCTTAATGGACTTTTTGTGCCTGAAAAACTTCAGTAGAAGTCCTGTCTGGAGATAAAAGTAACACCTCTTGTTGTGATCCGTGAGCACGATGGTTAGCTTGTTATGCTTAAAAATAATAACTAAATTATGAACCGTAGGCCCCCTCTCATCAAAGGGATCCGGGGTTGAATGCTTAGCTTTTCACCCCATTAGCTTTAGGTTTTTAGGAAGTGGGCGGATTTTAAAGAAAAAGTGGTTGGTTAGGAAAAATGAGTAGAGTTGTAGGGTAAAGAAGTAAGAGCTGTAATTGGTAAAAAGGGAACGGTTGAGTGCCGCCCCGGCTCAATTACCGCGCGTTATTTTAGTAAAGCCGACTACTTCAGGTTTACAGCGTGAATCGCGTTGGAAGGTGAAAATCGGAGCCTCGAGGTGAGTCAGGTCTTGGTGCTGAGAGATACGGCTTGTTGAAGCCCCTTGAGGTTCCAGCTTGAAAATGTAAGGCTTAGGACCACCGAAACTACCGGCGCTTTTAGTACGTTTTTGAGCTCTTCTCCCCCTGACTAGCTCTCTCAGAGAACCTCCCAAACCCCCCGTGCGCACCCTATCTCCTATATCTCCTATTACAGATCACTTCGATGCGCGCGCTGCGTGTGATTTATTTACCTTCTCTGCGTATAATATGCCCCTTCTTTCGAATTTCATAAAATTAAACATGCTAAACTATGGGGTTTTTGTTTGAAGCTTTCCCGGGTTTTCAGGTACTTAGGTCATCCATTCAAGAACTTCCAGCTGTATTTTCGAACGTAACTTTATCGTATCAAAGCTTGCTAAACCCCGCTTTTAGGGTAAAAGCTTGAAGTTGTCGGAAGGTGAAATGTTCGATCGAATCTAAGTGGTGAAGAATTCAAGCCATATAAAGGTAGGCGTATTGATACGAGAACTTAACTCAAGGGTTTCCGACGTATCCACCTTCGGGATCATAATAATACCGCCCGCAAGGAAGCATACTAGCAGAACAGTACATAGACAACATAAAGATTACGAATGCTGATGTCTGAACTAGTGAATACTGCATCGGAGTTTGTGATAGGTAACTAGTGGAGGGGTTGTAAAAGTTGTAAATGATGGGAAGTGCTGCAAGAAGAAGGAATCATAAACCCATTCAAAGTAGACCCTCATAGTGGGACGGGGACACGACCAATAGACCCATTAGAGGTCGGAAGTACCAATGGGGAGCAACTCCGTAAAACCTAATTTCGTCCAATTCTGCAATATTTCATCGCTCGAAGAAGTGGTAGTTGACTGTTGCGGGACAGGCGTGGTGCTCGATGAAATAGATAAATACGAAAAGAACCCAGTATCAGGCATCTTGGAACTCTTTAAGCATAGCATCGTAAAATCAAGAGATGTATGTAGCTGTTTTATCTTCGTAAACTCCCTCCCCGCTGTCCGTATCCCAAGACTCGTGACAAAATAGGGTATGCAACTTGACAAGATAGAGGTAGTATCAAGGTGTAAAATAATGAAAGAGCATTAATCGTGTAAGTTGATCGATGTTTAGGTGTTTATTGGTAAAAATAATGTAATAGGTTTTATGGGTAAAGTTGAAAAGTGATCAAAAGATGTTCGCACCGATTGTAAGAGTTAGGTCACTTAGGTGAGTAGCGCTGAGGGAGATACCAAAGAACACAATAATGTGAAATCAGAAAAAGGCATACCCACCAAGTAACCACCCGTCTGATTCACTACTTACGTAGTTTTTAAGGTAGATTTTCTTAAGAATGTGCACGTAAGAGAGTACAAAGATGGTGTCAACACCGCGTACGTGCGTGTAGAAGACCTCCACACCAAAACGGGTGTCGTTGAACATCTCTTCTCTTAGCTCAATTACGAGGCCAGGCTCTGGAACGTAGTATCACCCTAAGAAAAACCCGGAAAGTAGTTGACCGGAAATTGTAACAAGTAGCATAAACCCAATAATCGATGTTACACTCGAAAATGGTAATAGTAAACGGTTAATATAATAATTAACGTAGTTAAAAATTTCTCCAAAGGCTGCGACAAGGTGTCAAGTTCAGTTTGAGACTACATCAATTGTAGAGAATCCTGAAGCGGTTGATCATAAATTTTTTTTAGTTTGCATGGGTTAGTAAACGCCCTTATTGACAGAGAATAATCTGTCACAAAAGGGTGCGAGGGCTCGTTTTTCACTCTTTTTTCAAAGATGAAGGAATAGCCACTACGAAGTACATATAGGGGGGGGGCTCTATGTACCCTCTAACGGCACTCGCTAAGAGAGCGATTAGACAATTTGTTTGATGGGCCGGTCTGGGGATCGTTTGTTGTGATATAGTTATATATACTATTCGATTTCTATAATCCTTTTCGCGTACATTTTTGTGCACTTTACTAACACATTTAGGGGTTCTCATTACTCTAACCTAGATGGGAAAGTTATACTTAACGTATTCCTACATTTTATAAATTATATATTATTAATATCTATAATGTCTGTATACATGATCGTTACTAGTTATAGTAATATATTATGTATTTTTACAGATGATATAAGTTATATTGATTATTTTTTTTATAACAGCTTATTATTTAAAAACACTATAAATTTTTCTTTAATATATATATACGTCTTTCCATTTATATATATATTTCTTTTCATTACCAGCTTATCTGTATTATATTGTTTAAGCTACAATGTAAATGAGTTGAAAAGTTTTATGAGCTATTTATTGATTATAAGTGCAGCTGGGTACACGTTATTTTTTACTGACTCACTTGTAATATTTTTTTTTAGTTACGAAGCTCTACTACTACCCTCCTTCTTCATACTTTACAACTTTGCGAAAACCCGTAAATGTGTCGAAGCCGCTTACTTAATGTTCTTCTGAACCCAATTCGGCGCACTTTTTTTGATACTAGGTTTATTATTTTTATTCAATGCTGCAAACTCAACTAGTTTCTCTCAAATAGAAGTTATAAATTTTAATTCATTTGAGATAAATTTTGTTTTCTTATGTCTATTAGTAGGGTTCGGGGTTAAGCTACCGATATGACCGTTTTACGGGTGACTGCCTAAGGCCCACGTAGAGGCCTCCACCAACTTTTCAATTTTCTTAAGTGGGGTTTTAGTCAAATTTGCCTTTTTTGGTTTTTTGAAGTGTCTACTGACGCTACAATTAGAACCAACGTTCTACCCAATTTACCCATTTCTGGTTATAGGGATCTTTGATTCTAGCTTTAAATTATTTTACCAAGTAGATTTGAAGAAGGTGGTCGCGTATTCGACTGTGGTCGAAATGCACTGATTAACTCTTTGTGTTGTCAGTGGGCAGTCCGCATTATTACTGGGTGGGTTTTGTATGTTAATAGGCCACGCCCTCCTCTCTACTAATTCGTTTTTACTTGTTGACGCTATAGGCCGCCGGTTCAAAACCCGCCTAATTACGGAAATAAGTGGGCTGAATTTTTTGTGCCCTAAACTCTTCCTAGTGATCCTAACCAATCTTCTAGTATTTCTAGGATTTCCAGGGTCGCTGATGTTTATTGCCGAGATAATATTTTTTACCTACCTGTTTGACCTATTTCCGACCTTGTTTATTACGTTACTACCGCTACTGTACCTACTTGTCCCTACCTTTTTTTTTAAAGTGTGGATGAACGCCATTTTTGGATATTCCGATCGCCTAAATTGGGCAGCACCGGCTGACCTATCCTCGAAGGAGTTGGTCACTTACGTGGGCCTAATTGTTACAATGTTTTGATTAGGCTTCACCTGACAATCATTTATATTCTAGACTAAGTGGGGTCTGCGCGTACTAAAGACGTACTTAACTGCATGGGATTTTCAATAATTTTTTCCGACTCACCCCTCGTAGCGCCGCTAACTTTAATTTTGCACAGCTCTTTTGTATTTCTGTTTAAAAGATGAATAGGACCTGTGGGTACCTATTACGCATCTGTGCTAGTGTTAACTTATACCACACTATCTGTACTAGATGAGCTTAAGTGTATCATGTACAGCGGATGCTATGCCTTCAGCGACCTTGGGCGGTGATTTTACTGCTTAGATATACTTGACTCACACCTTCTACTTTGCTCAGACTCACTAGCCTTAGTTTCAAGCACGCTAGTGTTAGTACTAACAGGGCTAGCGTTATCGTTCGGGCTTGAATACATGACACGAGAAGCTTTTATCAACCGCCTACTATACCTTTTGAATTTATTCGCTACGAGTGTTATTTTACTATTCTACTCTTACGACTACTTTCTTATTATACTAGCGTGGGAGTGCATCGGCTTGTTTTCTTTTCTCCTCGTCAACTTTTACTCAACCCGAATCTACACTATCAAAGCCGCGCTTAAAACTTTCGTATTTTCACGTATTAGTGATATGTTTATGTTCACAACCTTTACTCTTTCAATCCTAGTTTTTAATACGACTGACTTATCAATTATTTTTCTTCAGGTACCTTTCCTCTCTTTTCATTACATGAGTGTTGGGGCGTTTTCTGTGCATTTCCTAACAACCTTTTCTATGTCACTGGCTTTGTGCGGGTGTATAAAGTCCGCTCAATTCTTTGCTCACGTATGATTACCTGACGCGATGGAGGCCCCCACGCCAGCATCGGCACTAATCCACTCATCCACACTCGTCGTCGCCGGTGTCTATTTAATCATTCGATTTAGTCTAGTGTTTGAGTTTGCACTCTTTACTAACCTGTTTTTAGGCCTTTTGGGTGCTGTTACTTTAGCATTCGGAGCTATAACAGCGACATTTCAGCAGGATATTAAGAAGCTGGTAGCCTATTCGACCATTAGCCAGATTGGGTATTTAGTGTGCGGGTGCGGTTTCTGCTGTTACGAAGAGGTTTTGCTGTATTTAATTGTACATGCGATGAACAAAGCATTCTTGTTTATAGTGGTTGGGTTCATTGTACATTTTTTTACAGGAAATACAGACATGCGACGTATGGGTGGTTTTTATCCTTACTCATTTGACCTGACGGTGTTACTATTCGGCGCCGCTTTAGGGTTATCAGGCCTGCCTTATAGCGCAGGCTTCGTTGCTAAAGAATTTTTACTTTTCCAAGTTCTTAAAGAAGACCTATACTCCTTAGCCGTTCGAGGCTGTTGACTAGTTAGTTTCTTCTTCACCCCTATATACATGATGTTACTAGTGTTTATAGTAGCTTTTGGGTCTAAAAAAGGGGTTAAGGTGGTTTATTCGTCGGCGTGAAGGGCTGCAAACTACAACTCCTCCAATTTAAAACTTAACTTAGCGCACGCTCCGACAAGTTTTTCAACAAATTGATTAAAAACGGGAAACACTCTACTAACGCGTTATCAGTTAACGTTTCTCACATCCCGAACTATGACCATAATCCTTTTTACCTTTTGACTGCTATGCTTGTTTTTTGGAAACATTTTGATTTCTTTGATCTTAAATTTTAACTCCCTTTGCGATACTATCCCCGGGTCTTACTTTGCGACGAGCAAGGAGCACGTCATATTTAATACTTTTTCATCCCAACCCGTCGTCTCTACGCGCATCACGTTCTTACTTTTACTATTTACCTTGCACGCGCTTTTTTACTTGATCAACCTTAAAGCATCCGCGGCTTATTCACCCGTAACTACACTTATCTCAAATAGACAATTTTTAAGTTTTATCGCATTAGCAGCCCTGGCAGTTTTCGCGGTAATCCCACTATCGTTCGATTGTGCGTCAAATCCGGAGTTGCTTATTTCACTCGTTTTGGGAAGATTTAGATAAACTACCCCTCACCCCGTCAAACCCCATCAAACCCTATTAATTTATATAGATTTTTAGATTATGAAATTAGAATGAATAACATCTAAACTGGTTTCTGTTATAGCTTGAGCCCGAGCAGGCTCACTCTGACCTTTAACATTTGGGCTTGCTTGTTGTGCTGTAGAGATGATGCACGCTGCTATGAGTCGATACGATATGGATCGTTTTGGTATGATCTTTCGTGCTTCTCCTCGTCATGCAGACTTATTACTAGTCGCCGGAACTCTGACAAATAAAATGGCTCCGACAATTCGACGCCTGTATGAGCAAATGACTGATCCTCGATGGGTCCTATCCATGGGTAGTTGTGCAAACGGTGGGGGGTATTACCACTTTTCCTATTCGGTAGTTCGGGGCTGTGACCGCATATTACCTGTTGATACGTACGTACCTGGGTGCCCCCCCACCGCGGAGGCGCTACTTTACGGTCTAATCCAACTACAAGGGAAGACGGGTTTTCTGCTATCCAACTTAAATTCCTCGAACGAATGGTACAGCGGTTCACATATGTAAACTCACTTAACGATTTGAGATCTGTAACCGCGCCTCATTGTCAGCACCTTCACCGCGAGATCACTATGAACACAACTTTTTACCTTAAAAAACGTTACATGTTTGTAACGAAGGTTCGCAGACGGGTTTGGTTGCGTCGAAAGTCTAAGTTTGAGTACGTAAACTATTTCAACTTGTTGTCTTACTGAACTGCGGATTACCGCTTTTTTAGGAAACAGGCCAGCTTTACTTTTAATTACCAGCTGTCTAGAGCTACAAATGTAATACAGAACCTATGTTTTCTTCGAAATGAGTACCCGGCGTTGGGTTTTCATTCCGAATACGCCTATTCGGCGCCTGTTACGAAATCGAGTCTTATTTACATCGGCCGATTAGGATATAACAAAAGCTCGTTTTGATTAAAAGACCACTCGACACTACAAACATTCGCCTCCTTCTTTAATTACGAGGGGTTGGAGCGTATCGACAAGCTGATTTATGCTGAAAATTTTATGATCAAAGGCTGCAATTCCGCCCAAAACCTTTTATATGACACTACTGATCTGAACGACCTAGACCTAACAAGTATAATAGAGTCACTCTTTAGCAGCTTATTTTGTTTATATATGCAGGTTCTGCTTGACGTGTATAAACTTTTTGTTACCACGACTCGATTACTAACTTGTTTACCGATATAACAGGTCCTACTCAGCGATCTACCAAAATAACCCCCCCCAACCTACTCTAGGTTCTAGCTTATGTAGGTCGTAAACTTAACCAATGCGAACTTTAGCGCAGACATTCCAACTACCCAAAATCTTTAACAGGCCTTCTTACAGCAGCGCTAACAGGTTATTTATCTCATCGGGTAATAAATCAGGGCTTGCAGCCCCGCTTAGCAGAACTAACCGCACCCAAAACTGAACACCCTTCACGCGAAGTGATCAAAAAGGGGCTAACGCGGCCTCTAGTCTCCCATACCCGGCGACTTTTACTTTGTTTTTTTGCTTAATGGTGGTACTTTACCCAACCTCTAGATTTCTTAGCGATTCGTTACTAGTAGGTTCGTACGTTGGCGGGCTATTTGATGTAAACATCGCTAGTTTTGAGGTTTCAAGGTACGAGTCGTCAACTTCTTGCTTTCTTTTAACTAAAACGCTTACGATGTCTGCGATCAGTAGTATTAAGAGTCTTTCGTCGAAATCACTAGACACGGGGTTGGTACCTAATCAGCTACAAACCTGCAGAGCTAACCAAACTCGACCTACTTTCAGTGAGGGGTTTAAAGCGGGTAACCTACAAGACTCGACGTCTAAATTTTATCGTTTAGTATTTAAAACTGCCACCGGTGTAAGTAGTACAAATGCTAGTACCTCACTTTACGACCTCACCACGCTAGCATACCCACGCACACGCTTGTCAGGGCTGCGTATTGATGAAAGTTCTCGACCACACTGCCTGGCTCTACTAACTGGCGTAGGACGCGAGGCGGGGTCAGTTAGCGGGTCCGACGATCTTTGAGTAGGCGATTCTTGCGATAGATTCACGCCTGCGTTAATATTGGGTACCTATTTAAGTGGTTCAAACGCAGAAGCCCAGCTTTGAGAAAGGTGCAACGTTAACGCTCGTGAATTTTCTAAATTTACAACAGGCAACCTTGATAGCATCAACTTGTCGTTCGACAAATTAATCGATTCTCAAAATACAGCAACCCACGATCGTACTTTATATAAGTACTCGTTAGCAGCTCCGTCCTCCTATAAAACGTCAAACGATTTGATGAATCTCACCCGAAGATTTACTAAAAACCCCCTAACGGGTGACGCAACTAGTCGTAACACCTGGGCATCTAATATCCTCAGAAAACATACTAAAGCCCCCGACTACGGTACTTTCCTAACCCCATCCAAACTACCAGTTAGAAGCAAGGCTTTAAATCACTTAGCTCCCGCAAACTTGTATCATCGGATGGATCATTTACCCGAATCTTGAAGTTTTTATCTTACACGCCAACTCTTTTGCACTCAATATGAATCTTATAGCCACATAGTAGGCTATTCTACGGAAGGGTTGATTAGAACCAAGTTAACTACTGCAGTTGATCTTAGGGTAAAGAGTTATAGTTCTAAACGCAGCGATCGCCTAAAGCAGCTGTTCAAAGTTAAGGGGTTGGGGTGCTACGTTAAGTATGCTGCACTTAAGGCACCTGAGACAGGTTCTAACGACTCGCTAAAAAATTTTTAACTTATCTCATGGAGGTGCCTGCTTCCGATTTAGTCATTTAACGAAACTCACGTCTTTGATAAAGAAATTTGATTAAGGAGCCGCCCTCAGAGGCCTCTTAAACCTTTATCGAATCTCATAACGTAATCTATCCAGTCTCCCGAATATCCAATAACTAATTGTTTAAGGGAACCAACCAACTAGTCTAAATAATTAAACTAGTTAGTTTATTATATTTATTGAAATTCAATCGTGTAAGTAATCACCTTGGGTGGTTGCAGAAGGTAGTTTATGGTACCTTAAGGACAATACGATAATTTGAGCGAAGTTGACGCAAGGTAATGGTAGGGGAACTTGCTGTTGGGTTACACATACATTTCAGATTATTAAGCAATCACGGGGTATTTCACAGAAGTTTTATGCATCTAAGATGCATAGCATTAAGGGGGTTTAAGCTCCGCCTTAAAGGTAAAATCTGTGTAGCTGGTAACGCCCGTACTCGTAAATTAGTTTTTAAAGTAGGCTCAACTAGTCACTCCAGAAAATCGAACAAGGTTATTAATTCGTTCACGGGGGTTATGGGGTTCAACTTATGGATCTTCTTTTAAGAACTGCCCTTACTACGAAACCGACCGACCTACCTAATTTGATTAAAATTACTAATAGTAATTTCTATTAACAGTTTTAGATAGACTTTATTGACAGCCCAGGAACATTTAACCTCGCCTTTAACGAAGATGGATACTAACGCCTCTAAGTTTACGAGAGAGCAGAGCTCTTTCACGACCAAACCTGATATAAACTTGTCTAAATATTTGAGCGAGAGTCTTTACACGAGAACCGTCTTTCTCCTCTTCGACCCCTGCGCCCCCTACGCTGTTTCACTCAGGATAGTTTCATCAATCTCTAAGGATATCTGACGAAGTTGTCTCGCTAACCTGAAAAACTTCTTCCAAATAGGCCTAGAAGTCGCTCATGTGCTGTGTCACTTGTCGCCCTTCTACCCTATACTACCTTTAATTTTTCATATTTTTCTTATGGTACTGGACAGCTTCCTAGATCTTTCACAATCTATCAGTATGTATTACCAGATTTGCTTTAATATGACGTCAATACTTTTACGAAGTTCGGTCGAAGTGACGTTAACCCCTCTACCCTCTGACCCCTTCCGCTTCAACTCTTCCTTTAGGGTTTCTCCCCAATTTATTAACGAACGGTATTATGAGGTTACGGGCGAGCAGTCAGAAGCCCAAAACGGCTTATACTTTATCAACTTTATAGGGAAGTGGTTGGGGTGAAACAACCTAAAGGGCCCGGGCGGCCCGGGCG
>Ga0115008_10000902_pt1 | contig 23251 bp, 20 predicted proteins | sample FraStrMetagenome_FD_87164 | JGI IMG/M metagenome (GOLD analysis project Ga0115008, IMG submission 87164) | Marine eukaryotic phytoplankton communities from Arctic Ocean - Fram Strait ARC3M Metagenome | ecosystem: Environmental > Aquatic > Marine > Oceanic | place: Fram Strait | collected...
CTTACTGTTACTTTACTCCCTTGTATAGATATTTCGATGGTTTTTCCAGCTCCCATCACATATTCATCAATAGAATTGTCTAAAACTTCCTTTACAAGAATATAAATTCCGTCATCCGCAGAAGAACCATCTCCTAATTTACCAATGTACATTCCTGGACGCATTCTGATATGCTCTTTCCAGTCTAAAGATCTGATATTATCTTCTGTGTATTTTGTTTCTTGACTCATAAAATAGTTGACAACAATTAGCTTTGAAGCCCTCGCTAAATTAAGATTTAACCCCTAAAAATAAAATGGCTTTGTTAATTAGTTATCAACAGGATTTCAACGAAATAACAATAGCTAACTTAGTGTAAAAATCACAATAAAAAACAATTTGTTATATTTTTAAACAAACAATGAGAAACGTTGCTATTTATCTATTTTTACAGCATATTAAAAATATGCAAACTTGGAAAAATCACAACTTTTAGAAATCGCGAACAAATATGGGAGTCCTCTGTACGTTTATGATACAGACAAAATTCAATCTCAATATAATAGATTGACAAATGCTTTCAGTAGTGTGAAAAATTTAAAATTAAATTATGCTGTAAAAGCATTGTCTAATATAAATATTTTAAAATTCTTCAAAAATATTGGTGCTGGTTTAGACACAGTTTCCATTCAAGAAGTGCAACTGGGTTTAACAACAGGAATTGATCCTAAAAAAATAATTTTCACACCAAATGGAGTCTCTCTAAAAGAAATTGAAGAAGTAGCAAAACTTGGGGTTCAAATTAACATAGACAATTTATCTATATTAGAATCATTTGGACAAAAACATCCAGAAATTCCTGTATGTATTCGTATCAACCCACACATTATGGCTGGTGGAAATTCTAAAATTTCTGTTGGTCATATAGATTCTAAATTCGGTATTTCCATTCATCAAGTTCCGCATATTAAACGTGTTGTAAAAAACACGGGAATGAATATTAACGGAATTCACATGCACACTGGTTCAGATATATTAGATATTGATACTTTTTTGCGTGCTTCTGAAATCTTATTTGATGTTGCAAAACAATTTAAAAATATTGATTTTATTGATTTCGGAAGTGGTTTTAAAGTCCCTTACAAAGAAGGAGATATTTCTACTGATATTGAGCAATTAGGGATACAACTCTCTGAAAGATTTAATAAATTTTGTTTAGAGTATGGCAAAGAGATTACTTTAATGTTTGAGCCTGGTAAGTTTTTAGTTTCTGAAGCTGGTGTTTTTCTAGCAAAAGTGAATGTTGTAAAACAAACAACATCAACAGTTTTTGCGCATGTAGATTCTGGTTTTAATCATTTGGTAAGACCAATGATGTACGATTCTTATCATCACATTACAAATATTTCTAACCCAGAAGCGAGAGATCGCTACTACTCTGTTGTTGGTTATATTTGTGAAACCGATACGTTTGGTTCTAACAGAAGAATAGCAGAAATTTCTGAAGAAGACATCTTATGTTTTCATAATGCAGGAGCATATTGCTTTTCTATGGCATCTAATTATAATTCTCGTTATCTTCCTGCTGAAGTTATGATTTTTCAGGGAAAAGATTATTTAATTAGAAAAAGACAAACCATTCAAGATATTTTACACAATCAAGAAATCATAGAATTTTCTAAAATTGAAAAGAATGCAACGGCAGAAGTTTCTGTCTAAAAATAAAAAACTAAATTTAACCACGAGTTCACGAATAATCATTCTGTGAGTTCGTGGTTTTTTTATTAAAAATTTACAATGAAAATTAGACTTTCTACTTTTGCAGATATTTCAAATATCATGATCCTTATTCAAGATGCTAAAGAATATTTAGCTGCTCAAAAGATTGATCAATGGCAAAACGGATATCCAAATACTTTGCAAGTTGAACAAGATATTTTAAAAGGTGAAAGTTATGTTTTAATCAATGATGAAAACAACATTATAGCAACTTCGATGTTCACCATAAACCCTGAACCTACTTATAAAATTATTGATGGAAATTGGATCATAGATGAAACAGAAAAATACGGCGTTATTCATCGAATGGCCATCAAAAAAGAATTCAGAAAAATAGGCTTAGCAAGCCTTCTATTTGACGCCTTTCATCAACAATTAAAAATGAAGAAAATTCAAAGCTTAAAGATCGATACCCACGAAGATAATATAGGAATGCAAGCTTTAATAAAAAAACTAGGATATACCTATTGTGGAATTATATATACGAGTTATAAGTCGAAAAGGCTAGCCTTCGAAAAAGTTATTCAGTAATATTTAGACTCAAAAAAAAACAAAAATGAAGTATATTAGTACTCTCATAAAATCATTTTATGAGAGTACTTATTTTAGTCAAAATTATTATAAAAAATGCAAATCCTTCAATATATTACTCAGCAGACACAACTCTCATTACAATCTGTAGAAAACACTATTTCTCTCTTAAATGAAGATGCAACAATTCCTTTTATATCGAGATATAGAAAAGAAAAAACAGGTAATTTAGATGAAGTTAAAATTGGTGAAATTGTAAAATTTAAAGAAGTTTTTGAAACGATAGAAAAACGTAAAAAAGCAATTTTAAAAGCTTTAGAAGAACAACACGTTCTAACTGACGATTTATCTCAAAAAGTAAAGATTATTCAAGATTTAACTTCCTTAGAAGACTTGTACCTACCTTACAAGAAAAAACGAAAAACTAAGGCAGAAACTGCTCGTTTATTAGGTTTAGAACCGTTGGCGAAAATGATAATGAGTCAACGTGTAAATAATATAGAAGCCACTGCTTTAAAATATACTTCTAATAAAATTGAAACTATTGAAAATGCTTTGGAAGGTGCACGTTTTATTATTGCTGAATGGATAAATGAGCGTATCGATATAAGAAATAATATGAGACATCAAATCCAACGTTTTGGGATGATTTCCTCTAAAGTAATTAAAACAAAAATTGATGATGAAAAAGCACTAAAATTTAAAGATTATTTTAATTGGGAAGAATCTTTAAATAGAATTCCATCACACAGATTATTGGCAATTTTACGGGCAGAAAATGAAGGTTTTATTCGTATTAAAATTGAAATAGACAAAGAGAGAGCATTGCAAAAAATTGAAGATCGAATAATTCGTTCTAAAAACGAATGTTCAGAGCAAATAAAATTGGCAATTCAAGATGCCTATAAACGGTTATTGTTTCCATCTTTATCTAATGAAGCTTTGTCCGATGCAAAAGAAAAAGCAGATGAAGCAGCCATTACTGTTTTCGCAAAAAACTTAAAACAGTTATTATTAGGTGCTCCTCTGGGAGAGAAAAGAATTTTGGCAATTGATCCTGGTTTCAAGTCGGGTTGCAAAGTTGTTTGCTTAAGTAAACAGGGAGATTTATTATATAATGAAAATATTTACCCGCATGCACCTCAAAATCAAACTATTGAAGCTATAAGAAAAATTAGTTCTTTAGCGGATGCTTATAAAATACAAGCGATTGCTATTGGAAATGGAACAGCTTCGAGAGAAACAGAACAATTAGTGAAGAAAATTCAGTTTAAAAATAAAATTGAAGTTTTTGTTGTTAGTGAGGCTGGAGCATCTATTTATTCCGCTTCAAAAATTGCAAGAGATGAATTCCCAAATTACGATGTTACAGTGCGTGGTTCTGTTTCCATTGGAAGGAGATTGGCTGATCCTTTGGCCGAATTGGTAAAGATTGACGCAAAATCAATTGGAGTTGGCCAATATCAGCATGATGTAGATCAAACTAAACTGAAAAAATCTTTAGATACCGTTGTAGAAAGTTGTGTAAATACGGTTGGTGTAAATATAAATACGGCGAGCGAATCTTTATTGAGTTACGTTTCTGGAATTGGGCCGAAAATTGCCGAAAATATTGTGAATTATAGAAATGAAAAGGGTTCATTTACCTCAAGAATTGCCATTAAAAATGTACCTCGTTTAGGTGGAAAAGCGTTTGAACAAGCTGCTGGTTTTTTAAGAATTAAAAATGGGAATAATCCTCTAGACGATTCTGGAGTTCACCCAGAAAGTTATGGGTTGGTTGATAAAATGGCGAAAAAATTAAAAACGAAAGTTTCTGATTTTTTTGGAAATGCATCTTTGCTTCAAAAAATAGATTTAAAAAATTACATTTCTGAAACTATTGGTTTACCTACTTTAGAAGATATTATCAAAGAATTAGAAAAACCAGGAGTTGACCCAAGAGCGAAGGCCAAAATGTTTTCTTTTGATCAAAATATTAAAATAATTTCTGATTTAAGAACAGGTCAAATTGTACCCGGAATTGTCAATAACATTACCAATTTTGGTTGTTTTGTAGATTTGGGAATTAAAGAAAGTGGTTTAATTCACGTTTCTAATTTATCGGATACTTTTGTAAAAGATGTCAATACAATTGTATCTTTAAATGAGCAAATACTTGTAAAAGTTTTAGAAGTTGATGTTGTTAGGAAGCGAATTCAATTGGCTTTGGTGAAGTAGTTATTTAAGTTAATAACTTTACGGTAAAAGTCTTAAATATTTTCTTACTTTTCAACCATCAAAACTATTCAATGAAAGTCTGTATTGCCGAAAAACCAAGTGTTGCAAGAGAAATTGCTTCTATTCTAGGAGCCAATACAAAACGTGATGGTTTCTACGAAGGAAATGGCTTTGCTGTAACCTATACTTTCGGTCATTTATGTACACTACTTGAGCCAAAAGACTATAAACCTCATTGGAAAAGTTGGGATTTAAATAACTTGCCCATGCTACCAGAACGTTTTGACACCAAAGTTACTGGCGATGCAGGAATTAAAAAGCAATTCAATATTGTAAAATCCTTGTTCAATAAAGCAACGGTTGTAATCAATTGTGGAGATGCTGGTACTGAAGGAGAATTAATTCAACGTTGGGTAATCAATCAATGTAATTACAAAGGAAAAGTGCAACGGCTATGGATTTCTTCATTAACAGAAGAGGCTATAAAAGAAGGTTTTAAAAACTTAAAACCTTCAGAACAATACGACAATTTGTATTATGCAGGATATTCTAGAGCTATAGGAGATTGGTTATTGGGTTTAAATGCAACACGTTTGTATACTGTAAAATTTGGTGGTTACAAACAAGTTTTATCGGTTGGTAGAGTGCAAACACCTACCCTAGCCATGTTGGTAAACCGTTTTAAAGAAATTAACGATTTTAAACCACAACCTTATTGGGAATTACAAACTACCTTCAGAAATACCCTTTTTAATTATGAAGAAGGTAGGTTTTTAAAAAAGGAAGATGGTCAAGTTTTAGCCAATAAAGTAAATGAATCTGACTTTGAAATTGTTTCCGTAACCAAGAAGAAAGGAAAAGAATACGCCCCAAAATTATTTGATTTAACAGGATTACAGGTCTACTGTAATAATAAATTCGGATTTTCTGCGGATGAAACCCTAAAAATAGTTCAGAAGTTATACGAAATGAAAGTAGTAACTTATCCAAGAGTTGATACTACTTTTTTACCCAATGATGTCTATTCTAAAATTACTGGAATACTATCAAAACTATCAAACTACAGCCAATTAACACAAGTTCTTTTAGGACAAAAAATAAAGAAATCTAAACGTGTTTTTGATGATAAAAAAGTCACAGATCACCACGCAATAATACCAACAGGAATTCAAGGAAATTTGCAATACAATCAACAACAAGTATATGATATCATTACCAGAAGATTTATAGGTGTTTTTTATCCAGATTCCGAGGTTTCTAATACTGCTGTAATAGGAAAAGCAGCTGAAGTTCCCTTTAAAACGACAGGAAAGGAAATTTTAACCAAAGGTTGGCGAGTTGCTTTTGAAACTGAAGAAAGTAAAATTAAAAAAGTATCAAATGAACAATTGACCCTACCTGCATTTGTGAAAGGTGAAAAAGGAACACATGAACCTTCGTTTTTAGAAAAAGAAACAAAACCACCAAGAAACTATACTGAAGCTAGTTTATTACGTGCAATGGAAACTGCTGGAAAACAAGTAGATGATGATGAGATGCGTGAGTTAATGAAAGAAAATGGTATTGGAAGACCATCTACTAGAGCAAGTATTATTGAAACTTTATTCCGAAGAAAATACATTGAGCGTAAAAAGAAATTGGTGTTACCAACTCAAACAGGAATTGACTTAATCAATATTATTGATAACGAATTATTAAAATCTGCAGAATTAACCGGACGTTGGGAAAAGCGGTTAAAGGAAATTGAGAGGGGTGAATTTAATGCGGGGAATTTTATTAACAATATGAAAAAAATGGTGGATGAATTAGTGTATGAAGTTCGTGCAAATAAGTCTTCAAAACGAATTTCTTCTGTTGGTTCTAAAGCAATAGAAAATGTATCAAAATTACAATCTAACAAAGCAATAACAAACTCAAAGAAACAAGTCGTAAAAAAAACCTGTCCGAAATGTAAAAAAGGAAAACTTTTAAAAGGCGGAACTGCTTTTGGCTGTTCTGAATATAAAAATAACTGTAATTTTAAAATTCCATTTAAATTTTACGGAAAAAAGATTTCTGAAAATCAGCTTATTAGGTTGCTTCAAAAAGGCTGTACTACAAATTTAAAAGGTTTTACAGTAACTTCTGGTAAAGTTGATGGGTTACTGCGTTTTGATGAAAATTTTAATTTAAAATTTGAGCAAAAAGAAGTTAGCTCTACTCCTACCGAAAGAAAAGACGATACATCTGATAAAATTTTCTGTCCTAAATGTAAAAAAGGCACTATTTTAAAAGGAAAAAAAGCATACGGATGCTCTGACTATAAAAATGGATGCGATTTTGTTTACACCTTTCAAAACATCAAAAAAATAGCAAATGGAAAGCCTTTAACAAAAGAATTAGTTCTTAAAATAATAGCAAATTAATAGCAATGCATATTATATTAATATACTCTAGAGTAAAATTAATCAATCATATTTTTAAGATAAAAATTTTCTACTTTCTGTCTTGCCCAAGGTGTTGTTCTTAAAAATTTTAAGCTCGATTTATAGGTAGGATTATTTTTAAAAGCGTTAATATTAAGGATATCTCCCAATTCTTCCCAACCATACTCTAAAAAAAGTTGTTCTAAGATAGTTGCTAATTTTATTCCGTGTAACGGATTATTTGGTTGGTCTTTGTTCATTTATTTTTATTTGAATTTGAATTTGCTATTTTCACTATTTCATCAGAACTAAATATAGATTGATATACTTCACTTTCAGCTAGTTTTTGCATACAACTTGCTATGTTTTCAGGAGAAATAATCTTGTAATTTTTTAAAGACCTTAACAAAAAAGGACTTAACAACCTCATTATTCCTTTACCAATTCTTTCTCCTACTCTTAACTCATTACGATTTCCGCCAATTAAAGAAGGTCTTAAAATATAGGTGTTTTTGATGTTTTGTTTCAAAACATCACATTCCATCTCACCTTTTGTTTTGTTATAAAAGATTGAACTTGATGCATTCGCACCCATTGAAGATACTACTACAAATGTCTTAATGTCATTTTTAGTGGCTAGTTTTGCTGCGTTTACAGGAATTCCATAATCAATTGCTTTGTATACTTCTTTATCTTTTGTTTTTGAGGCTGTAGTTCCAATACAACAAAAAAGAGTGTCACCTGTAAATAGATCTTTGTAGTTTTCTAATTTAAATAAATCTATTAAATGCTCTTCTATTTTTGTAGAACTTTCATGAACAGAATTCCGAGAAAAAAGTTTAATTTTTTCATATGATGTATCTGCGATTAACTTTTCTAAAAGAAAACTTCCTGTTAAGCCTGTTGCTCCTAAAACAATAGCTGTTTTACTCATTTTATATGATAATATGCTACTACAAAATTATTGTAATTTACTGAATCATAAAAATATAAATCAATATGATTTAGAGTTTCTATGATGATCGAGGAATCTTTTATTAATGGTTTTAAAAATTAGGGAGAAACTATTCTGTTCTTTTAAAAAATATTAACAAATTATTAGTAGATGTTTATTGATGATTTTTCAATAATTTAGCTAAAATTTAAGAAAATTACTGATGAAAAACATTGCTTTAAATGACATTCATATTGCTATAGGTGCTAAAATGGTTCCTTTTGCAGGCTATCATATGCCCGTTCAATATGAAGGAGTAACCACAGAACATCTAACTGTAAGAGAATCTCTTGGCGTTTTTGATGTAAGCCATATGGGGGAATTTTTGATTTCTGGACAAAATGCTTTAGCACTCATTCAAAAAGTAACTTCAAACGATGCTTCTAAGTTAAAAATTGGTGATGCACAATACAGTTGTTTTCCGAATGAAGATAACGGAATTGTAGATGATTTAATTTGTTATAGATTAAAAGACAATGAGTATTTACTTGTTGTTAATGCCTCAAATATAGAAAAAGATTGGAATTGGATATCTAAATACAATGAAGCTTTTGAAGCTGAATTAAAAAATATATCTGAAGAATATTCTTTGTTGGCAATTCAGGGTCCTAAAGCTATACTTGCAATGCAGTCATTGTCCTCTTTAAATTTAGCAGAAATTCCATTTTATACATTTAAAATAGGCGATTTTGCAGGAATTGAAAATGTAATTATTTCTGCAACTGGTTACACAGGATCTGGCGGATTTGAAATCTATTGTAAGAATGACGAAGTAATACAAATTTGGAACAAGGTTTTTGAAGCTGGTGCAGATTATGGAATTAAACCAATAGGTTTAGCTGCTAGAGACACATTACGCTTAGAAATGGGGTATTGTTTGTACGGAAATGATATCAATGATTTAACTTCACCAATTGAAGCTGGTTTAGGTTGGATTACAAAGTTCACCAAAGACTTTGTAAATCATGATGCTTTGGCTGAAGAAAAAAGACAGAAATCTGAAAGAAAATTAGTTGCTTTTGAATTGAACGAAAGAGGAATACCTAGACAAGGCTACGATATAGTTAATGATGATGGCTCTATTATTGGAAACGTAACTTCCGGAACGATGAGTCCATGTCTTCAAAAAGGAATTGGAATGGGATATGTACCAAGAATATACGCAAAAGCTGGAACACAGATACAAATACAGGTTCGAAAAAAAGCTATCCCTGCAACAATAGTAAAATTGCCTTTTTACAAAGGATAAAGCATCCAGAGAAAATAATAATTATATGCTCTATGGATTCATAAACTCAAATAGTATTAGGCGCTGCAATTTGAAAAGCTGTTTTGAGAGAAAAAATTGATAAAATACAATCTTATATGTTGCTATTGCAGGTACAATTAAAGATTTAGATGTTGTCGCTTACTTTTACAGACAACACTACTGTCTTTAAAATTCGTAAGGATATTTATAGGTTTATCTTCTTCTCTGAATATTTCGCTGCTATACGTGCGTTTACTGTAACTAATTTCTAAACTTATTTCGATTAACAATAAATTTCAATTTCTGTTTCAAATCCTGACTAGAATTATAAATCATCTGTTCGTTTGTTGGAAATGGTATCTCACGCAATCTAATTAAATCTGTAAAAGAAGGTTCTAGTGCCCTTTTATCTCCTTTAAACTGGGCATATCTATGCTGAAAAACAAACTCACTTGCTATTGGATATGTTTGTATAATTTGCTTTGTATTTATATCTATATATTTTACTTGACCTATTACTTTAGCAGATTTAAATTGAGTATACTGATACAGTTCGCATAGAACAGTTACTATTTTATCTACTTTAATTTTATTGCCTTTATTATCTAGAACTTGATCCCCATTGTTATCTAAAAGATATGTAAAGCCGACTTTAATATCTTTTTCTTTGATAATTTCTTTCTCTCTAACTTGCTCTGGCGAGACCTGAATATTTCTTAAATTCAATTCCAAACCAAAATCATATTTTATCTTGTTATTTTTAGTTCCATGATAGACGGTCCATAAATCATTTAAACCATGGGTATTAAAATTTAGTAAATCTTCCTCTAATATTTTGGGGATTACTTTTTGGGTTTGGTTTTTCATAGATACAATCACAAAATCTAAACCTCTTTCTCTTGCAATATTTATTAAATTTCGGGCATTTTTATAGTTAGGATTTATCTTTTCAATATACTCTAAGTCTTCATAAGCAGCTCTATAATCATACTTGGTATTGGCATTAAATAGCTTCTTTGCATTTGTATATAGGTAATCTGATAATTGGTTTTTATTTTCTATGATGGCATCATCATAGTTAGTGAATTGAAAGTCAGCATTTCTGTTTTCTTTCATAATGTACAACGGTAATAGGGGTTTTAAAACTTCTTGCCTTCTTTTCAGCTGTTCATATAAAACAAAAATAGTTTCAATCTCTTCCGGATTATTGTTCTTCTTTAAAAAATTGATTTTCGCTAAATCTTTTACTGTTACTTTTTTAAAAGCCGCTTCTAGGAGTAAAATATAGGGTTGATTTCCTTTTTTAGTCTTATTTCTTTTTAAGTTTTTTATGGCAGTATTAATTGCACTATCATAATTTCCATTATTAATAGCTTCTTGTGTGTTTTTTAAACTACTACACGAAATTATAAAAAAAATAAGGACTGTGAAAAGTAAGATTTTCTTCATAATAGAGGTTTTTTAAAGTTATCTTGCAATCTGTATGCCAAAGTCTATTTTAAATGTTTCTTTTATTTACACATTAAAACGGAAGTGCATAACATCACCATCTTTAACAATGTAATCTTTTCCTTCTACTCTCATTTTACCCGCTTCTTTTACTTTTGATTCAGAACCGAAAGCAACATAATCATCGTAAGCAATAGTTTCTGCTCTAATAAAACCTTTTTCAAAATCTGTATGAATTACACCAGCTGCTTGGGGTGCAGTAGAACCTATTGGAATTGTCCAAGCTCTCACTTCTTTTACCCCTGCCGTGAAATAGGTTTGCAAGTTTAGTAATTTATACGCAGATCTAACCAATCTAGAAACACCAGCTTCTTCTAAGCCTATATCTGCTAGAAACATTTGTCTTTCTTCAAAATCATCCAATTCTGTAATATCAGCTTCTGTACCCACAGCTAAAACAATTACTTCAGCATTTTCATCTTTAACCGCTTCTCTAATTTTTTCTACATAATGATTTCCTGATACAGCTGAATTTTCATCAACATTACAAACATATAATACTGGCTTGGCAGTAATAAACTGTAAAGATTGAACAAATTCTAATTCTTTTTCTGAAAAATCTAAAGCTCTTACAGAGATCCCTTTTAACAATGTTTCTTCAATTTTTAATAAAACAACTAATTCTGCTTGTGCATCTTTATTACCAGTTTTTGCAGTTCTTTTAACTCTTTCAAGTCTTTTTTCAACGGTCTCTAAATCTTTTAATTGAAGTTCAATATCAATCGTTTCTTTATCTCTTACAGGATCTATAGAAGTATCAACATGTATGATATTGTCATTATCAAAACAACGTACAACATGTAATATTGCATCAGTTTCTCTGATATTTGCTAAAAATTGATTTCCTAAACCCTCTCCTTTACTTGCTCCTTTTACCAAACCTGCAATATCTACAATCTCTACAGTTGCTGGCATTACCCGTTCTGGATTTACCAATTTTTCTAATTTTTCAATTCTTTTATCAGGTACGTTTACAACACCTAGATTTGGTTCTATAGTACAAAAAGGAAAGTTAGCACTTTGCGCTTTTGCATTTGATAAACAGTTAAATAAAGTTGATTTTCCTACGTTTGGTAATCCTACAATTCCGGCTTTCATTTACATAAATTTTGCGATTGCAAATATATAGGAAGTTTGATAAATTGAGGAATAAAATCAATAAAGAAAATAAAAACCCATATTTTTATTCATATTTAAGAATATTTTAATTTTTAAAATTATAAATGAAAAAACTATCCGATGGCACGGATTTGTAATCCGTGTCCAATTGCGCCGATTTGTAATCCGTGCCAATATTTATTTCAAGTTCCTTTTTTATGTTTCAGTATCCAAACTTTTTATGGCACGGAATACAATTCCGCGCCAGCACTGTTGTGGCATATCCGCGCCATCGGGCAATCTTATAAAAAGAAAAAAAGCAGTGATAAAAAATCACTACCTTTAATTTATTAATTTTGTAACGTTATTTCAGGACGTCACATAAATTTAAGTTAGTTTACGCTAACAAAAATATTTCAATACATAAAAAAAACCTGAATTTCTTCAGGGTTTTTTATTATCTATTACTGATTATTTTAACTCGTGTGCATAAATCGTTGCTTCTCTAACAACTCTTCTTCAGTCTCAACATTATCATCATCTGGCACACAACAATCTACAGGGCAAACTGCAGCACATTGTGGCTCTTCATGAAAACCTTTACACTCTGTACATTTATCTGCTACAATATAGTAGATCTCGTCCGAAATAGGTTCTTGGTCATCATCTGCATTTACAGATGTACCATTTGGTAAAACTGCATTTCCTTTTAAATCTGTTCCATCTGAATATTTCCAGTCATCTGCTCCTTCATAAATTGCTGTATTCGGACATTCTGGTTCACACGCACCACAATTTATACATTCATCTGTTATTATAATTGCCATAATTTTATATTCTGTTTTTGTACCTTTGCAATTGCAAAAATAAACCCAAAATTATAGACAACCAAAATAAATGATTAGTATTCAAAACAGAATTACTGCATTCGCAAAATTAGGGGACTTTTTAAGTCAGTTTTCTATCGATAACATAAAAAAAATCGATAGCATTGAGCATAATGAAATATTTTTTGACGGATTTTTACATCAGATAAAATTAGCACAAGAAAATAATTCCTGGTTTACTAAAGAAAATGTTTTGTTTTCATTAATTGAAATTTCTAAGTCACTAACAACAAGCAATTTAAATTCATTTATCGATAGCTTTAGTTTAAATAGTGGTTCTTCAAAAAATGTTGCTATAATTATGGCAGGAAATATCCCTTTAGTTGGGTTTCATGATTTTTTATCGGTCTTAATTTCTGGTCATTCTGTATCGGTAAAGCAGTCATCAAATGATAAACATTTATTACCCTATTTGGCAAAGTATTTAGAGTATATAGAACAAGATTTTAAAGGTAAAATCACTTTTACAGAAGAAAAATTAACAAATTTTGATGCAATAATCGCCACGGGGAGCGATAATACAGCTCGTTATTTTGAGTATTATTTTAAAAATAAACCGAATATTATAAGAAAAAGTAGAAATTCGGTGGCCGTAATTACCGGAAATGAAACTGAGGACGACTTCATAAAATTGTCTGATGATATTTTTCAGTATTTTGGATTAGGTTGTAGAAGTGTTTCAAAGTTATACGTGCCAAAAAATTACAATTTCGATTTATTTTTTTCAGGAATGTACGCAAAAAAAGACATGATTAACAATGCAAAATATGCCAATAATTATGACTATAACAAAGCGGTTTATTTAATGAGCCTTTATGACTTATTAGAAAACGGTTTTTTAATGATTAAAGAAGATAAAAGCTACTCCTCTCCTATTGCAACTGTTTTTTACGAGTATTATGAGGACGAAATAGTATTAAAAAGAAAATTAGAACAAGATAAAGAAAAAATTCAATGCATTGTTGCTAAGGGATTTATAGAAAATGAAGTTGCCTTTGGTCAAACACAGCAACCAACGTTAACTGATTATGCAGATGGTGTGAATACATTAGAATTTTTATCAAAAATTTAACCTTCTTATCATAATATTAATATTTTTAAAAAGGTAAAGCATATTATATTTGCTCAAATTACTAATTAAATCAAAAAGGTTAACTTAAATTTATTCAAATGAAAAAACATAATTTTAGTGCTGGTCCTTGTATTTTACCTCAAGAAGTGCTCAAAGAAGCATCAGAAGCAATTTTAAACTTTAACAATGATTCGTTATCATTGATTGAAATTTCTCATAGAAGCCCCTCTTTTGTCGCTGTCATGGATAAAGCACGTGCTTTATCTCTAGAATTGTTAGGATTAGAGAATAAAGGTTATAAAGCATTATTTCTTCAAGGTGGTGCAAGTCTAGAGTTTTTAATGGTTGCTTATAATTTATTGAATAAAAAAGCTGCTTATTTAAACACAGGAACTTGGTCTGACAAAGCTATTAAAGAAGCAAAAGCTTTTGGTGAAATGATTGAAGTAGCCTCTTCTAAAGATAAAAAATATTCATATATACCCAAAGGATACATCATTCCTGAAGATGCTGATTATTTTCATTGCACTAGTAACAATACTGTTGCAGGAACTCAAATTAAAGAATTTCCAGAAACCAATGTTTCCTTGATTTGTGATATGAGTTCAGATATTTTCTCTCGCCAATTGGATTTCGAAAAATTCGATTTAATTTATGCTGGTGCTCAAAAAAATATGGGTCCTGCCGGGACAACTTTGGTAATTATCAAAGAAGATATCTTAGGGAAAGTTGAAAGACACATTCCTTCAATGCTAAACTACCAAGTACATCTTGATAAAGACAGTATGTTTAATACACCTTCTGTTTTTGCAGTTTATGTATCTATGCTTACATTACAATGGTTAAAAGATATAGGTGGTATTAAATTTATTGAAGAAGTAAATAATAAAAAAGCAGCGCTGCTATATAATGAAATTGACAGAAACTCATTATTTAAAGGAATTGTTGCTAAAGAAGATAGAAGTTCAATGAATGCAACATTTATTTTAACCAACGATAGTTTAGCAGAAACCTTTAATAATATGTGGAAAGAAGCTGGAATAAGTGGTATAAATGGACATAGAAGTGTTGGAGGATATAGAGCAAGCATGTATAATGCTTTGCCTTTATATAGTGTACAAAAATTGGTTGATGTGATGCAAGAATTAGAAAGGAATCAATCTTAACAATTAATTTTATCAAAATAATAAGGATGAAAGTATTAGTAAATGACGGAATTTCTAAAAGTGGTATTGATGCTTTAGAAAAAGGAGGATTTAAAGTAATTAATGTTAAAGTTGCTCAGAATCAGTTAGAAAATTACATAAATGAACATAATATTGATGCAATTTTAGTAAGAAGCGCAACGCAAGTTAGGCAAGAATTAATTGAAGCTTGCCCAAGTTTAAAATTGATTGGAAGAGGTGGAGTTGGTCTTGACAATATTGATGTTGAATATGCAGAAGACAATGGATTACATGTAATAAACACCCTTATGGCCTCTTCTAGTTCTGTTGCAGAGTTAGTATTTGCTCATCTTTTTGGAGGTGTCAGATTTCTTCATTCATCAAACAGAGAAATGCCTTTAGAAGGAGATTCTCGTTTTAAAGAATTGAAGAAAGCATATTCTCAAGGAATAGAATTAAGAGGAAAAACAATTGGTATTATTGGTTTTGGTAAAATTGGACAAGAAGTTGCTAAAATTGCTATTGGTATAGGAATGAAAGTTTTAGCAACAGATGAGCAAATAATAAGTGCACCAATCATATTAGATTTTTTTAACGGTCAAAAAACTACTTTTACTATTGAAACAGTAGATAAGTCAGAACTATTAAAAATTCAGATTTTATCACTTTACATGTACCAGCTCAAGAAAATTATATTATTACAGCAACAGAATTTGAAAAAATGAAAGATGGTGTTGGTATTATAAATACTGCAAGAGGTGGTATTTTACATGAAGTTGATTTAGTAAAAGCAATAGAAAGTGGTAAAGTACAATTTGCTGGTTTGGATGTTTTTGAAACAGAACCAACACCTGCAGTTCAGTTATTAATGAATCCTAAAATTTCTTTAACCCCTCATATTGGAGCAGCAACAAAAGCAGCACAAGATAGAATAGGATTAGAATTGGCAAATCAAATCATAGAACTTTTAGGCTAATGAAATCAATTACTAAAAATTTATTACGAATTCAACAGTCAATTCCTACTAATGTAACACTAGTTGCTGTTTCTAAAACAAAACCAATAGAAGATTTACAAGAGGCTTATAATGCTGGTCAAAGAATTTTTGGTGAAAATAAAATCCAAGAAATGGTTGAAAAGCATGATGTTTTACCCAAAGACATTCAATGGCACATGATTGGCCATTTACAGAGTAATAAGGTAAAATATATGGCTCATTTTGTAGATCTAATTCATGGAGTTGATACTTTAAAAAAGCTCAAAGAGATTAACAAACAAGCAAAAAAACACGACAGAGTAATTAAGTGCTTATTACAAGCTAAAATCGCTAAAGAAGATAGTAAATTTGGTTTGTCTTTTAGGGAGATTGAAGAAATTTTATCTTTAGAAGAAATCTCTGAATTACAGAATATAAAAATTGTGGGTTTCATGGGAATGGCAACATTTACAGATAATCAAAAACAATTACAGGAAGAATTTTTGTCTCTAAAGACTTTTTTTTACAATCAGAAACTAATCAATACTAGTAATAATTATAATTTAGAAATACTATCTATGGGTATGAGTGGAGATTACCTTCTAGCTATTTCTAATGGAAGTTCGATGATTAGAGTAGGAAGTTCTATATTTGGTCAAAGAAATTACAATTCATAAACATCCTATTAAAAAAAATAATTTGTACGCTATTTTAGACATTGAGACAACTGGAGGTAAATTTAATGAGGAAGGCATTACAGAAATTGCAATCTATAAATTTGACGGACATACTACTATAGATCAATTTATTAGTTTAGTAAACCCAGAAAAACCCATTCAAGAATTTGTTGTAAAACTTACCGGAATCAGTAACAAAATGCTTAAAAATGCACCTAAGTTTTATGAGATAGCGAAACGTATTATAGAGATTACTACAGATTGTATTTTAGTTGCTCATAATACCTCCTTTGATTACAGGATTCTTTGCACAGAATTTGATAGATTAGGGTATCGTTTTAACAGAAATACTTTATGTACAGTAGAATTAAGTCAGAAATTAATAATAAACCAACCTTCTTATAGCTTAGGTAAACTAATAAAATCGTTAGGAATTCCAATGACAGATAGACACAGAGCTTCAGGTGATGCATTGGCAACTGTGCAATTATTTAAATTATTATTAGAGAAAGACATCAATAAAACAATCATCCAAGGAGCAATAAAATATTTTGATAGAAGTGTTCAAAAAGAAAAATTAAAATTTCTAATAGATGAAACCCCAGCAATACAGGGTGTTTTTTATATTCATGATATCAATGGTAAGGTTATCTATTTAGGAAAAGGCAAAAACATAAAGACAGAAGTAAATAAACTCTTTTTAAAAGTAACTAAAAGAGCACTAAAAATTCAAGAGAGAGTGGAAACAATTTCTTTTGACAAAACTGGAAATGATCTTTTTACAAGTTTAAAATACAACGTACAGCTTGATGTTTTATCTCCAAAATTTAATGTTAGAGAGCAACAAAAATTAATAGCCAAAGACTTTAACAATGATGATTTTATAATTATTGATAAGGGAAGAACAATTGATGAACATGCTATTATATTAATAGAAAACAATGAGGTTTTTGGATATGGATTTACAAATTTAAATTACCAAGAAAATAAATTAGACATTCTAAAATCCATTTTAACTCCTATTGACAATAAAATAAAAACTAAAAATATTATTAAATATTATCTAAATAAAAATAAAGTACACAAAATAATTCGGTTATAAATAAAGCATATTGAACTATCTTTTAACTCATTTTATTTTTTTTTAAAAGTCTTGCACTACCAATCTGAATTATATCGTTTTATTTTATTTGAATAAAATGTCACACTATTAAAAAAATTATTAGTTTTATATTTAAACATTAAACGATATACTTTTGGAAACAAAAAAACAAAAAGAAACCCCTTGGAAAGATAAACTTCATGAAATTATTTATGAAGCAGACACGAAAGAAGGTAAATTATTTGACGTTATTTTATTAATTACAATTTTAGCTAGTATTGTTTTAGTAATGTTAGAAAGTGTAAATTCCATAAACAGCAGATATGGATTTTTATTAAATATTTTTGAGTGGATAATTACAATTCTCTTTTCTTTTGAATATGTATTACGAATTATATCCATAAAGAAACCTTTAAAATACATTTTTAGCTTTTATGGAATAATCGATTTTTTCTCCACTATACCAAAATATCTTTCCCTTATATTTATTGGATCTCATCACTTTGCGGCATTAAGAGCACTTAGATTGTTAAGGGTTTTTAGAATTTTAAAACTGACAAGATTTATTGGAGCTTCAAATAAATTACTAATTGCATTAAAAGCAAGTAGAGCTAAAATTGCTGTTTTTTTATTTTTCATACTTATCTTGTGTATCATTTTAGGTGCTATAATGTATATGATTGAAGGAGAAGAAAATGGTTTTACTAGTATCCCAAAAAGTATTTATTGGGCAATTGTTACTATGACAACGGTTGGTTATGGTGATATTGCCCCGCAAACTGCATTTGGGCAATTTATTGCAAGCATCATTATGATTTTAGGCTACGGTATTATTGCAATTCCTACTGGTATTGTTAGTTCAGAAATAACAAAAACACATGCAAATACAATAGATATTAATACCCAATCTTGTGTAAATTGTGCCACTGAAGATCATAAAGATAACTCTGAGTTTTGTTATAAATGTGGTAGTAACTTAAATTAAATGAAGTCTAATAATTTTATAATTACAATTGTTGGCCCCACTGCAATTGGAAAAACTGCCTTAAGTATTAAACTTGCAAAGCACTTTAATTCTGATATTATTTCTTGTGATTCTAGACAATTTTATAAAGAAATGACAATTGGTACAGCTGTTCCTGAAGCTAATGAATTAGCAGCTGCACAGCATCATTTTATTCAAAATAGAAGTATTTTCGAGGATTATAATGTTGGATCTTTTGAAAAAGATGCACTTATCAAACTAGATAAAATTTTTAAACAGAATCCAATTCAGATTATGGTTGGTGGTAGTGGTTTGTATATAGATGCAGTCTTAAAAGGTCTCGATTATTTCCCTGAAATAGATCCTAATATTAGAGCTAATCTAAATACTATATTAGAAAATAAGGGAATTGAAAACCTTCAAAATCAATTAAAAGAATTGGATCTAGAAGCTTATAATTCTATAAAAATAGATAATCCTCAAAGACTTATTAGAGCATTAGAGGTTTGTATAGGATCTGGCATCGCCTTCTCAACTTTTAAAAACAAACCCAAAACACCAAGAAAATTCCGTTCAATAAAAATTGGTTTAATGGCAGATAGAGAAACTGTCTATAATAGAATAAATTTGCGGGTAGACATAATGATTAAAAACGGATTGATAGAAGAAGCTAAAAGTTTGTATGGCCACAAAAATTTAAATGCACTTCAAACTGTTGGTTACAGAGAACTATTTTCATATTTCGATGAAAATTTCACGAAAGAGTTTGCCATATCAGAAATTAAAAAAAACACTAGACGATTTGCAAAAAGACAAGAAACCTGGTTTAAAAAAGATCAAAATATAGTATGGTTTGATTATCAAACGGATATAAATACTATTATTTCCGAAATTTCTAAAAAATTAATAGAATAAACCGTTGACAAACTTTTGTAATTCATTCACTTTTATATCTTTGTTATTCTTAAAAACAAAAAAAATGAAATCAAAAATTATATGTGTTTGTTTTATTATAATAAGTACAATTACGGTTGGTCAAACTAAAATTGGTACTGTAGATAGTGAGTATATTATAAGCTTATTGCCAGAAGCTACTATCGTTATGAATAAGTCTCAGGCATACGGAGCAAAATTAGATTCTTCTCTCTCGGTGAAAGTGAAAAAGTATCAATTAAAAGTTGAAGACTTTAAAAAGAATGAAAAATCACTTGGAGTTTTAGCTAAGCAAGCTGATTATAATGAAATTACAGAAATGGAAGCTGATATTAAAAAATATCAACAAAACGGAAGTCAATTAATGCAATTAAAAAAGAATGAATTAATGCGTCCTTTGTATAAGAAACTAAGTGATGCTATTTCACTAATTGCAAAAGCTGGTGGTTATTCTCAAATTTTAACTATCACAGGAAATGAATTTGCTTACATGGACAATAAATTTGATATTACAGAATTAGTAATAAAAAATCTTGGTATTAAAGTACCTACAGCAACTAAATAAATTTATATTTTTGTTTGAAAAACTAAGTCTTAAAAAAGATCATAAATTGGTTCTATTATTTTATATAAATTTAGCGAGAATATTAAAAAAAACATCCAAAATTTGGATGTTTTTTTTGCTAACTATTCTGATTATTTATTTAAATACATTTTACGTCTCGAATATAAGTTGTAGAATTCATCATCTTTTAGACTATCAATAAATAAAATGCTCTCTCCAGTAGATTTCATTTCTGGACCTAATTTTTTATTCACATTATGGAATTTATTGAATGAAAAAACAGGTTGCTTTATTGCATATCCTTCCAATTGAGGATTGAAATTAAAATCTGTAACTTTTTTCTCACCTAACATTACCTTAGTTGCGAAATTCACATAAGGCTCTTTATATGCTTTTGCTATAAAAGGAACCGTTCTAGAAGCTCTTGGGTTTGCTTCTATAATATAGACAACATCATCTTTAATAGCGAACTGAACGTTTATTAAACCTACTGTTTTTAACTCTCTGGCAATAGTATATGTATGATCTTTAATCTGTTGCATTACTAAATTCCCTAAATTAAATGCAGGCAGAGTAGCGTTAGAATCTCCTGAATGAATCCCACAAGGCTCTATGTGTTCCATAATACCAATAATATAGACATTTCCATCTGCATCACAAATAGCGTCTGCTTCTGCTTCAATAGCGCCATCTAAGTAATGGTCTAATAATAATTTATTATTAGGTATTTTGTGTAATAAATCTACTACATGAGCAACTAACTCTTCTTTATTAATTACAATTTTCATTCCTTGACCTCCTAAAACATAAGAAGGTCTAACCAAGATAGGAAAGTCTAATTGGTCAGCTAAAACGAGCGCTTCATCCGCAGTTTCTGCAATTCCAAATTCTGGGTAAGGAATGTTGTTGTTTTTTAGAAGCGTAGAAAAACTTCCTCTATCTTCTGCTAAATCTAGAGCTTCAAAAGAAGTCCCTATAATTTTAATACCATATTTAGTTAGCTTTTCAGACAATTTTAATGCTGTTTGACCTCCTAATTGTACAATAACACCTTCAGGTTTCTCATGTCTAATAATATCATAAATGTGTTCCCAAAAAACAGGTTCAAAATATAGTTTATCTGCAGTATCAAAATCTGTAGATACTGTTTCAGGATTACAATTTATCATAATTGTTTCATACCCACACTCAGCTGCTGCTAGAACTCCATGAACACAGCAATAATCAAATTCAATTCCTTGTCCAATTCTATTTGGACCCGAACCTAAAACTACTATTTTCTTTTTATTAGTTACAATACTTTCGTTTGCAATAATAATTTCTCCATCTGCCGTTTCTATTTCATTTTCAAAAGTTGAATAATAATAAGGAGTTTTTGCTTTAAATTCTGCAGCACATGTATCTACTAACTTAAACACACGTTGCACTTTTAATTCGTCTCTTTTCTTATAAACTTCACTTTCTAAACAACCCAACATATGAGCTATTTGTCTGTCTCCATAGCCTTTTTGTTTTGCTTCTAGCAATAAATCTCTACTAATAGTATCAATTGAATAGGTAGAAATTTCTTTCTGCAATTGAAATAACTCTTCATATTGTTTTAAATACCACATATCAATTTTAGTGATATCATAAATCTTGCTCAGTGGAATTCCCATTGCAATTGCGTCGTAAATTGCAAAAACACGATCCCAACTTGCATTGGTTAATTTATCTATAATTTGGTTGTAATCAGTGTACCCTTTTCCATCTGCACCTAATCCATTTCTTTTAATCTCTAAAGATTGAGTAGCTTTATGCAGTGCCTCTTGAAAAGAACGTCCAATACCCATTACTTCACCTACAGATTTCATTTGTAAACCAAGTGTTCTGTCTGAACCCTCAAATTTGTCAAAATTCCAACGTGGTATTTTAACAATTACATAATCTAAAGTTGGTTCAAATAAAGCTGAAGTAGATTTTGTAATTCCATTTTCTAATTCATCTAAGGTATAACCAATAGCTAATTTTGTAGCTACCTTTGCAATTGGATAACCTGTAGCTTTTGAAGCTAAAGCAGATGAACGCGAAACACGTGGATTGATTTCAATTGCAATAATATCTTCTTTATCATCTGGTGAAATAGCAAATTGTACGTTACAACCTCCTTCAAAATCACCAATAGAACGCATCATATGAATTGCCATGTCACGCATTTTCTGAAACGTAGTATCCGAAAGCGTCATTGCAGGTGCAACTGTTATAGAATCTCCTGTGTGAATCCCCATAGGATCCATATTTTCAATAGAACAAATAATAACAACATTGTCATTTTTATCTCTTAACAATTCTAGCTCGTATTCTTTCCAGCCCATCATTGCCTTATCTATCATCACCTCGTGTATTGGTGATGCTTCTAAACCTCTACTTAATAATTCATCAAAATCATTTGGGTCATAAACAATCGAAGCACCTGCTCCTCCTAATGTATATGAGGAGCGAATTACTAAAGGGAAACCAAATTCCTGGGCAATTTCTTTTCCTTTTAAGAATGAAGTTGCTGTTGCTTGTGGTGCCATTGATACACCAATCTTTAGCATTAACTCTCTAAACTGTTCTCTATCTTCAGTAATATTAATAGCATCTATATCTACACCAATTAATTTTACATTAAAATCCTTCCAGATTCCTTTATCATCTGCTTCAATACACAAGTTTAAAGCAGTTTGACCTCCCATCGTTGGTAAAACAGCATCAATTTGAGGATGTTCTTTTAAAATTTGAATAATTGATTTTGTTGTTAATGGCAACAAATAGATATGATCTGCCATTGAAGGGTCTGTCATAATTGTTGCGGGATTCGAATTAATTAAAATAGTTTCGATTCCATCTTCTCTTAAAGAACGTAATGATTGTGAACCAGAATAGTCAAATTCACAAGCTTGTCCAATAACAATAGGTCCAGATCCGATAATTAATACTGATTTAAGGTCTTTTCTTTTTGGCATTGTAAGTTGTTGTGTTGTTTAGTTTTACAAAAATAGTTAGTGCTTGGGTATAAAAAAAGGTGTTACTTAAAAAAGTAACACCTTATATATTAACAATTGTTAATCATTTATTTTTTATGTCTAGTTTCAGATGAAAC
>Ga0115008_10000908_pt1 | contig 23220 bp, 20 predicted proteins | sample FraStrMetagenome_FD_87164 | JGI IMG/M metagenome (GOLD analysis project Ga0115008, IMG submission 87164) | Marine eukaryotic phytoplankton communities from Arctic Ocean - Fram Strait ARC3M Metagenome | ecosystem: Environmental > Aquatic > Marine > Oceanic | place: Fram Strait | collected...
AAAGGGGCATGCACTTTCTCTTGACGATGTATTGATCATACCAATGCTCGAGCATGGGCTCCGGCGCTTACCATAGTGGATAACCCTCCACCTGGAACAGGGACCTTTATTACGAGGCTGCTGCAAGAAATACTTGCGTTCGCTAAATTATTTAGTAGACACATGAGCACGTACAATATTGAACGTACGTTTACTCAACGCGGATTGATACAGCCCATGTCTGATCCCGCCAGTATTGATATCCCAGTTCAAGATATCCATGATTACCTCAATGAATTTGTGATTACTATTACTTTATCCAGTGAGAATGTGACACAATTTAAAGTGTCCTATTATGGAGGATAAGAGCTGCTTATCCTAAACTAAACCCTCTCTATGCTCATGGCGCAAATCATTCATGCCATTTCAGGTCCTAGAAACATCAGTACGGCTGTGATGTACAGTTTTGCCCAACGTCCAGGATGTGCGGTATTTGATGAGCCTATGTATGGGAAGTACCTTCAAAAAAAGGGGTTAAACCATCCTGGACGATTAGAAATTTTAGATAAGTGGCCCAATGATGTAGCTAGCGTCGGCAATGCGATTCGAAAATTAGCCGAAAAAAGCGACGAGGTATATCTTAAGAACATGGCCCACCACATGGTAGACGAGCCTTGGGAATGGGCCGAGCAGCACGCTTTCATTTTTTGGATTCGACATCCTCGTAAAGTTGTTCAAAGTTTTGCGAAGGTTATTCCTAATGTAACAGCCGAGGACATAGGTTTAGATCAAGAATGGCAGCAATGGCAGCAGGTGTCGCGGTTACCGGGCGCGAAAATCATTGTTGATTCAGACGAAATGCTTGCGGATCCAGTACGCACCTTGCCTAGAATTTGCGAAGCGCTTGAATTGGTCTGGCGACCGGAAATGTTGCGTTGGCCGGCAGGTGCTAAATCGTACGACGGACCCTGGGCGAAGCATTGGTACGGCAACGTACATAAAAGCACAGGCTTCGGTCAGCCAAAGATGCTGCCAGATCCTTTGAATTCAGCACATGAAAATGTCGTTGAAGCAGCGTTACCAGCCTACCTTTCCTTATTTTCAAATCGATTTAAATTTTAGACATGCTACAGCAATTTGACCCTAGAAATAAAAACCTAAAGGTATGGGTAGGCCACAGGTTAGTGGAACGTGCAGATGCTAAGGTTTCCGTTTTTGACAGCTCCGTTCAAGGTGGAGATGCCGTTTGGGAAGGAATGCGCGTCTACGAAAACGGGGTTTTCTGTTTGGAGCGGCATTTGGACCGATTAGAGGATTCTGCTCGGGCCATGGCGTTTGAATCCATCCCAACGCGGGCCAGTATAAAATCGGCCATCAAGGCGACGCTAGAGGCTAATGGAATGACGAAAGACACGCACATTCGATTGACACTGACTAGAGGGGAGAAAATCACCTCGGGAATGGACCCTAGATTAAACCAAAGTGGCCCGACATTGATAGTCTTGGCAGAATGGAAACCTCCTGTGTACGATAATGAAAAAGGCATAAGAATCATGACGAGTGCCATTCGTCGCAACAGCCCCATGCATGTTGATTCCAAGATTCACCACAACAACCTGATAAATAATATCCTCGCTAAAATTCAAGCCAACCACGCCGGCGTGGATTCTGCATTAATGCTGGACAACCTTGGATTTATTTCTGAGATGAACGGCACTAATATTTTTATGGTGAAAAACGGGACGTTGCTCACACCAACTGCCGATGCTTGTCTTCATGGGATTACACGCGGATTAGTGATAGAATTGGCTCAAGCTAATGGTATGGCGGTGGAGGAGCGGAATATCTCATTAACGGAACTTTATGCAGCGGATGAAGCCTTTGGAACCGGATCTATGGGTGAGCTGACACCTATTGTGGAGGTCGATGGACGGGTTTTGGTGAATCGATCACAATCGAATCTTACAGCCCAATTAATCCGCTGGTTCGAGGGCGTGCATGAAAAGTTGAGTACGTCGTTGGAGTCTCTTTAATCTCTCGTTACTTTAGCATGAATTGATAAACCTACCTAATGAACATGAGTAAACTTTTTTTAGTAGCTGGATTTTTAATGACCTCAATTTTGTTTGGCCAAACGAATCCCATCATTAGCGGATGCATTACAAATGCCCCGGATACGCTGTCAAATGTTAAAGTAGCCTATTTAAAGGGTAAAGGCCTCGCCGTAAAGCAGGAGATTTCCGTCAAGAATGGATGTTTTGAAGCAGCTTGGGAGCAAGCGGAACGTGGAATATTTATCCTTTATATAGATGGTGAACATACCTTTGATTTGGTAATTTCGAGCGGTAATTTAACCATTGAAGCAGATTATAACGACCTATCAAAGGTGTCTTTGATAGGTCCAGGCATTGAGGAGTTTAATGGTTTTAAGTCGCTATTAAGCACTAAGCCAGAGCAAACATCAATAGAGCGTTATCTTTTGGGAATCAAGGATGCCGCCTTGAAGGATTTCCTATTGCCACAAATCTATCCGATTAATCCAGATACTAATGTCTATTGGCTCCGTTCGCATTTTTGGGATTATACAAATTTGTATTCCAAGAGTACGCTGATCAACCCTTTCTTCGAGAAGAACAAGAAGGTATACTTCGAACAAGTATTGGGGCATAATCCGGATTCCGTAATAAAGCATCTCAATAAGCTATTAAATAGCCCTATGGATGAGCAGATCAGAAAAGTGTTCATCAGTAGCGCCACGTATCACTACGAGACCTCCAATTATATGGGAGAGGATAAGATTTTTGTCTGGTTGGCTCAGACTTTTTATAACACTGGATATGCGGACTGGGTGAGCAAAGAAAATCTTGCGAAGATCAAAGAAAAGTCAGACGGGCTGTCAACAGAATTAGTGGGTAATAAGGCGCGAGACTTTGCATTTGACACAGAGAATAAAGGGCGTTTGAAACTTTCGGAAGTACAGAGCCCAATTACTATTCTTTATTTCTGGGACAGTACATGTGGACATTGTAAAAAAGAAACCCCGAGACTTAAAGAATTCTACGATGAATACAAGGATAAGGGAGTTGAAATAGTGGCATTGACATTAGAGAACGAATTCACGAATTGGAAAAAATATATTGCAGAAAATGATTTGGATTGGATCAACGGGTTCGAATCGGACTTTGATCGACCCAATTTTCTATGGTACTACTACATACCGACCACACCCAAAAAGTTAGTGCTGGGAGCAGACAAGACCATTATTGCGAAAAACCTGGACGTGGAGACTACTTTACGAACGTTTATCGACGACTACCTCGCTGGCAAGGTGAAATAAGGATAATAAAAAAGCCCGCGGCTCATCGAGCCGCGGGCTTTTCTATTTTTCGGTTATTGGCCTATTCTTTTCCGCTATCCGCGCATCCTGATTTCTTTTAAGAGCAACATGCTTTTTTCGCAGAAACCATTGCTGCTACTGACTTTTCTGATGTACAATGGCCATATTCTTCACCTTCACCTTTCGCTGCACTGTAGCAGGCTTTCATCTCTGATTTGGCTCCGGCTTTAACGTGATCGCAGGTTTCAGTACATGCGTGTTTTTCAGTGTTTTGTGGTTTTTCTTGTGCAAAAGCAACTACTGAAATGACCGCCAACACTGCGGTCAAGAGTGTTTTTTTTATCTTTTTTAGATTTTAGTGGTGAGAACTTAATGAATTCCCGTGTTTTACACCTTGTTTGCTCACATAAGTTCTTATTTTTGCTTAGAAATCAAAAGAGATAAAATGAAAAAGGTATTTGTATTGGCTTTGGCAGCCGCTTTGTCTTTGACAAGCTGTGTGAGCAAGCAAAAATACGTGGAGCTAGAGACGTTGCAGAACACTACTGCGGACAAATTAAGCAACACAAAAATGGAATTGGCAGCAGCTACTGCAGCTAAGGAAGCTCAGGCTAAAGAATTGGCAACACTGCGTGCACAGTCTGCAAGTTTGATGAAGCAAGTAGGAGATCTTACTGCGATGAGTGCTACAAACGCTCAGAACATGGAGAAGACCCTTGAAAGTATCAACGAGAAGGAAACGTCTATCACACGTCTTCAAGATGCGATGAATCGTAAAGACAGTGTGACGTTTGCCTTGGTTACTTCATTGAAAGGTGTATTAGGCGACATGAACGATGATGATGTTCAAATCAGTGTTGAGAAAGGCGTCGTATACGTTAACTTAAGTGATAAGTTGATGTTCCGTCCGGGTTCAGATTACGTAAGTAAAGATGCGAAAAACGTACTGGGCAAGGTTGCTAAAATCATGAACGCTAAGCCAGGCTTAGAAATCCTAGTAGAAGGTCACACAGATACGGATCCAATTGCTACAGATTGTGTGAAAGATAACTGGGAACTTTCAGTTCGCCGTGCAACAAACATTGTTCGCGTACTACAATCAGAACACGGTATTGCTGCAGAGCGTATGACTGCTGCGGGTCGTGGTGAGTATATTCCGGTTGCTTCGAACGATACACGTGAGGGTCGCGCTGCGAACCGTCGTACTCGTATCGTAGTTCTTCCTAAGTTGGATGAATTCAATAAGATGATTGAAGAAGGTTTGAAATAAACCAGATTTATAGTTTTATAAAAGCCCGTTGTGAAAGCAACGGGCTTTTTTATTTTAAAGTATCTAGGACTCCTTTGTAGCTGCGGCTGATCGGTAGCACTTCTAATTTGTTCTGTAGACGAAGACCTACTTCAGCTGACTTGTGGTATTCGATATGTAGCGGGTTGATCAGGAAGCTACGATGGATCCGAATCCATCCTGTAATTTCAGATTCCCAGTGTTTAATGGATCGTGTGGTAGTCCATTGCAATCCATTCACGCCGTGCACTATGGTTATGCGGTCCCGACTTTCTATCAAGGCCAGTTCAGCGAGGGGAAGCGTATATTCTTTTCGATTGGATACAAAGGATAAGAGCGTATTAGGGTCTTGTTTAGTGAAAAATTTGGCAGTCATTACCTGCTCCGCAAGTACCAATGCACTGATCCAAAATAAGGAGAAGATGGGATTGATTAGCACTTTCGGGAAATGCTCGGGATCCAATTCAAATAGCAGCCAATACGCTGCAATGGCACCGAGGTATTCCAGCCACAGCACCCCAATGATGAGATACAACCAGTAGTGAAGTTTTTTTGGAAAGTTCCCACTCCATCTTGCGGCCACTGCACGTGCAAGCAAAGCACCCGGCAGCAACATGGTGCTAAGCATCCAAGCTTGTATAAAATGAGCGAGGAAACTGGTATAGATTCCCGCTAAAACGAAAGTGGCCAGCAACCAGTAGGCCGCTTGAAATAGGTAGGGCTTGCGCATGAGGTTAAAAATAGGTGTGTTACCGCCTGTGCGCAACTCTCTGGGCTAAAACATAGGGTGAGGTACGCTGAAATGAGGGATTCAACTGCTTTAAGCGGGGATTCAACAAACGCTTCAATGGGCAAAATTTGACACCTTTAAAAGGAATTTAAACACATTGTTATGTTAGACTATTTCTACATGGGCGGACCACTCTTTATGGGTATGCTCACTTTGATTTTTATCGCGCTTGTCGTTGCAGCAGTCTTAAAAAAAGACGTGAAAGAAATTGGCTTATTGGCCCTTGCACTGGGAATCTTAGGCCAATTAATAGGTCTCATGGGTGCTTTTGAAGGCATAGAAGCTATGGGAGGAGTCAGTCAGTCTATCCTTGTTGGCGGTTTAAAAGTCAGTAGCATTACTTCCATTTACGGCCTGCTTATTTACATCGTCAGCTTGATTGTTCAGGTCGTACAACGATTCTTGAATTAATTAAGACTTCACCTAAGCCGCGAGGGCCCGGCCATGTGAAGTACAGCAAAAAAAAGGCGGCCTTTGCGGGCCGCCTTTTTTTATAAGAATATTGCCGTTTTTAAGGACACTCTACGCGCAATACTTTGAGGTAAGCGCCGGCACCTGATGTGATAGAATCTACGATTCCAGCATCCAAGCAAGTGTCTTCAACGGTCAGTGCAGAGCTGTTTAGTTGGTATTCGAAGCCGTCCCAGGTGTAATCGTCTTCATAAAGATCACAATCGCAGAAAGCATTGCCACATGATGCGAGCATAAGGCCGAAACTGGCCAGGAGTAGTAGTTTTTTCATTGTGGTTTTGTGTTTTGTTACTTCAAATTAGCAAAAAAACCACGTTTACCCCAACCCTAGGTTATTATTGTAATAAACTATTGGGGGCATAAGGCAGATTACTGCGCTCTGCAACACGGTCTACGACATCCGTTATGTACACCTTGTCGAACGATTTTCCGGCCTTAACACCGAAGCCCATCATAAGAAAAGGAACATGTGTGTCGTAGGTATAACCTGTACCATGGGTAGAGCCATAGGGACCATAGAATATAGCGTTCGGTTGCAGTTGGAAAATGAGGTCACCTCCAAAACGACTTTGGTAGCCCTCATGAAGTTTTAAGGAAAGTTCCTCAGCCCCAGGTCGGCGAATTTCGTCTGCGGTATATACGTGAATAAATGGATCCATCTGCTCGGTGATTTTCGCGATCTCTACTGTGAAGGGTTTTGCCCATTCATTTAAATAAATATGGTGGTTGATGATTTTCGATACCGCATTTTCTGAATTGACCTGTACGTCCAATTCATTTACGATGCGATCATTGAGCTGCGCAACCACATCTGCGTTCGCGTAATTACGGACAGTATAGCCGCCATCTGCAAGGTGATTTGGGTTTTCACTACCACCGTGGTCGGCTGTGAGATAGATGATATAATTCCCTTCACCCACTTTTTTATTTAGGGTACGAATAAATTGACCCAACTGTGCATCGAGTTTTAAATACATATCGTGTACTTCTCGCGATCGAACCCCCCATGTATGGCCGGCGTAATCGGGAGAAGAGAAACTCACACCTAAAAAGTCGGTGAATTCATCTTGACCTAATTCTTCCTCGTCAAGAATAAGTTCCGCCATGTCTAAAACCAATGCATTACCAACAGGCGTGTTTTTTAACATGCTCAGACCTTTTAATTGGATCATAGCCTCAAGATTGTAAGGGAAACTCGAACTTCCCTCATTGTATTTAGGTTCGAAAGGATTTTCATCTTCCAGGCTATTTGTGTATTTCCGGGAAGCCATTTCCAATTTCCACCCCTTTTTCATCAAGAGCATCGCCTTTTCCTTGCTGTTGTACTTTTCCATATAACCGGGTAGCACATCGCTGTAATAACTACTTGAGACGAAATGCATGCCACCATCGAGCCAATATGCCCCATCAGCAAAGTGACCGGCAGGAAATATGGCTCCGCGGTCTTTAACGCTTACGCCGAAGCTTTTTCCTTGTTTATTGGTATGTAGCTTGATTCCATCACTAAAGGTTAAGGCACGGAGATTTTTTGGAGACCGTCTACTGCTTTTTTCTACAGTCCCAACGGGAGTAACCGTAGTATCTTCCGCGCAATACATTTCGTAATTATTCCTGCCGTCGAGCCAATCATTTGCAACAATGCCGTGATACTTCGGTGTAGTTCCAGTCGAAATACTGGCATGTCCTGGACCGGTGTAGGTAGGAACATAATTATAGTGCGTGTTTGCATAGTTGAAGCCGCTATCAAGCAACATCCGAAACCCGCCATCTCGGGCAAATTGATCATTGAAACGAATAAGGTACTCCGCGCGCATTTGATCTACGACTACCTGCACAACTAATTTAGGTTGTGCCCAAAGACCACCATATACACTGCTAATTAGGATGATCCCAATTGCTCCTCTAAAGCTTCTTTTTTGATATTGCATGCTTCCCATTCTTCCATTTTAGCTGAAAGTGCAGCCTTCTTTTGTTCGTATTTAGGATAAAAGTCTTGATCTGCCATTAATTCTTTACAGGCGATGGGATCGGCTAGTTGTACGTCCCAATCCCTTATGGCTTCTTCTAACTCTTCAACAGCTTGTTCTATAGCTTCTAAGTTACGCGTTTCACTGCGCAATTCCTTTTCAAATTTCTTCCGATCATTATACGAAAGTCCATTATCGTCTGGTGCGTTTTTTTTCGTTTTCTGTTTCTTGGCTTTAGCCGATTTTGCCTCGACTTCGCGCATCGTTTCCATTTTGCGGTATTCCAGATAATACTCGATTCCACCGAGCAGTGTTTTTACTTTGTGGTCCCGGAATTCTATCGTTTTAGTTACCAGACCTTCTAAAAACTCACGATCGTGACTGACTACCAGTAGTGTCCCTTCAAAGCTTAGTAAACTGTTTTTTAAAACATCTTTACTGTTCATGTCTAAGTGGTTGGTAGGCTCATCCATTACTAAAAAGTTAATAGGCTTGAGCAGCAGCTTACAAAGCGCTAATCTACCGCGTTCACCACCACTGAGCACCTTTACTTTTTTCTCAACATCCTCTCCACGAAACATAAACGACCCCAGCATGCTGCGGGCATGCTTACGCATTTCTTCGGGTGAGGCATCCTCAATAGTTTGCAGGGCAGTTTTATTGCCGTCGAGCTCGTCTGCTTGATCTTGAGCAAAATAACCGACCAACACATTGTGACCCAATTCCAAAGTACCCTCAGAAGATATCTCTTTCAATAAAGCCTTCACCAATGTACTCTTACCTTGACCGTTCTGCCCGACAAAGGCGACGCGATCGCCGCGTTCGATTTCTAAATCGACCCCTTTTAATACCAATTTGTCGTCATAGCTTTTACCAACACCTTCCGCCTTAGCCACGACCTTACCGCTTCGCGGGGCAGGTAGAAATCTGAAATGCATGGCAGAAGAATCTTCTTGATCCACCTCAATGCGCTCCATACGGTCCAATTTTTTAATCAAACTCTGCGCAAAAGAGGCTTTACTCGCCTTCGCTCTGAATCGTTCAATCAATTCTTCGGTTTGTTTAATCTCTCGCTCTTGGTTCTTAGCGGTTGCTAATTGCTTCTCGCGTAAATCCGCGCGCAATGTCAAATAGCGCGTGTACGGTGCATTAAAATCATAGATTTTCCCCATCATCACTTCAATCGTACGGTTCGTCACATGATCCAGAAACGTTCTATCATGACTCACTACAAGTAGTGTCTGATTGCTCTCACTCAAATGCTGCTCAAGCCACATAATACTTTCAATATCCAGGTGGTTTGTGGGCTCATCGAGCAACAATAAATCAGGCTTTTGGAGCAGTAAACGGGCCAATTCTGCGCGCATACGCCAGCCACCAGAAAAAGTATGGAGCGGATCTTCAAAAACCTCTGGCTCAAAGCCTAGCCCTTTCAAAACCAACTCAATATCGGCATCTAAGCTATCGCCACCTAGTAAGCCAAAGCGCTCACTTAGTTCACTTAATTCGTCGATTAGGGCGCTGTATGAATCGCTTTCATAATCGGTACGAACCTCAAAGGCCGTGTTGATCTCCTCAATGCGAATATTGATTCGAGTAATTTCGTCAAATGCACTGCGGGCGATGTCCATGATGCTTTTGTCCATGTCCATCTTTAAATCTTGCCGTAAGAACCCAATCCGAGTTTCTTTGGCTTTGCTCATCGCCCCACCATCGAGCGAATAATCGCCAGCAATGAGTTTGAGTAAGGTGGATTTTCCGGCGCCATTACGTCCCACTAGACCGATACGGTCCCCTGGATTAATTTGAAAACTTACTTCATCGAAAATGGCGCGGCCACCGAAGAATAGAGATGCTTTGTTAACTGCTAAAATCATTGTGACAAAAGTATCAAATGACTACGCGACAACACCTAATTTTACCTTGCATTTCAGAATAAATCCAAATGTTAAAAGGAACCAAACTCTACGCCATCACACAATCCAAGTGTCCGCACTGTATGGAAGGGAATATTTATCCAAATAAGAACCCCTATAACCTTAAACGCTTTGCAGAAATCAATAAACGATGTAGTGCTTGTAATCAAAATTTTGAGCCTGAGCCTAACTTCTATTATGGAGCTATGTACGTCAGTTACGGGTACACTGTAGCCTTATTCGCCGCGGTGTACATTATTTTCGGTATTTGGATGGATTGGAGTATGTGGCCCACCATTACGGCGTTGGGTGTTCTCCTCGTACTCCTTGGTCCGTTGCTCTTTCGAATTGCCCGTACTACCTGGCTCTCACTGTTTGTTCACTATGATCAAGCGGCCATTAAAAATTGGGAAAAGACTCATGAAGAAGGTAAATAGCGCTAGATGGAGCTACCGCTAAGTCAAGCGGTCCCGATTGGGATTGGTCATTACTTTACCATTCGCTGTGGTTGACATTCTTCGAGCAAAGGTGTACCGTACATGAAATGTTCTGCAAGATTCTCGGCTAAATAGGGCGTCATTAATATGGCTCGACTACCCATTCCATTAAAAATCCAAACGTTTTTCTCTTTTGGATGTGGCCCGATCAGCGGTTTACGATCTTTAACAGCGGGACGCACACCGGCCTTGTGCGTAAGAGTTTCAAAGGATCCATCCCAAACCTTCCGAACATGTTCCTCAAGTTCAGCTCGTTTTATTGAGCTGGGACCATCACGGAATCCTTCCCACGCATAGGTGGCACCGACAAGCGCTTCATGGTTTCCTTCGCCGATCATAAAGTGACCTTGATGAATGCACTCCTTACCTAAATCTTTTTCCAATTTAACGGTGATGACTTCCCCTTTAACGGGCGCAAAGCCAGTAACCTCCAATTTACTTTCACGTAAAGCGGTCTGCGCGCCTTCGCAGGAGATAACAGCGTGTGCACCGAGCGAACCGTACTTAACGCCATCCCCATGCGATTCTAGTTGGCTCCAGTTAAACTTCTCTTCAGTGAAGTTGCCACTGGCTTTTAAGGTTGCTCTAACGGCTGCCAGCATGGCCTTGACCTTAATCCGCCCGGTCTGTTTCATTATTCCCGAGCCATGCGCGGCAATAATGTGTTCTGGAAGGCTCGAAATACTTTCGTTTAGGTAAGGGGAGAAGGAGGGATGATCTGAATGCGCTATCCATTGATTTTGCTCACCAGCACTATGGAAGACTCTTCGAATAGGCAGGGGGTGGTAAAATTTCTTCCCCGTCCAATTTTCCATTGCTGGATACACTCTTTGAAGCGTTTCCATCATTTCATCGGCCTTCCAAACTTTCTTCATGCGTTTTAAAACGACAGGGTTCCAGAGGCCTGATGCGACTACTGAACTTTGATTCTCCTTAGGTAAGTCAAACACATGCACGCTCGCGCCATACTTCATTAAAGTATAGCTCAATACGGAGCCGGATATACCTCCGCCAACAACGATATAATCTACGTATTTCATAAAATAAAAACTCCCGCTACAAAGGTAGCAGGAGTTTCTGTGTTTTGCTTGTAATTAGATTCGATTAGAAGGTCCACATGTCGTGCTCCTTATTTCTCAAATCCTCTTTAATAGCCGCAGCCTCAAGTAGCTGACTCATTGCACTATTGCGTTTGTAATCTGCAATGGTCCGGTCGTAAACGTTATCCATTTTTGTGATTACAGCATTGAATTTACGAAAATGCATAATTTGATCAAAGGTCAGACGCTGGTTGTTATTCTTTTCGTTGTAAGCCACAGATGTTGCCATAGCGTAGCGTGCGTCGGGGAACCAAATCCAAAATGGATTGTATGTCAAAGAAGGATTTCTAGGATCTCTTACTTCTGGGGAAATTCCTATAATTCTATTCTTTAGCTCACCTCGTTGTTTATCGAAATACCAATCGCTTTTAAGATGGTAAGCAATAACACTGTTTGCTTTGATCGTTATGGTATCAATGTAAGCAGGAGGCCCAAACGGATCATTTGGATCCGGAATACTATCATACTGCTCGATTTGCTTTCTTACTTCCTCAACAGTTAAAGGAAGTTCAAAGCGGTCATCACGGAATATTTCAGTGATTGTATTTTCAACAAGTATCCCATCTAAGAGCACATTCCACAAAGCTTTGCGATCCGGCATTGGCTTTATGGGATAATACAATGAAAGATTGATCTTTTCACGTAAATCTATCCTCTCCCAGTGACGCTCTGACCAAAGCATGTCGTCTTGGCGCAAATGAGGATAAGGAACTACGCGATTGTTTCTGAAGTGCTTAGTCGCCTCTGGAATGATGCCATCGTCTGAGGGATCAAGTACTTGCGCATGCAGAGTTCCTCCTGAAAAGGCAAAGAAGCTGAGCGCGCACAAAAAGAGTTTGAAATTTGTCATAATTAGTTCAAATCAAATATCATAGAATTGACGCTGGGTTTTAAACCCTTGGCAGTCGTAGCCTTTATGTTTCTTATAACGACTGAAACACCTGGTTTAGCTTTATCCAGTGCCGATTTAGCATCACTTGTAAGTCTATTACCTCTACATGGTATTGGCGCATATGGAGGAATGACAATTTCAAAGCTTAAAACTTTGAGGTCTAGCTCAAAATCAAAGTCTTTAAATTCTGCATTTATCGTATTGTTTTTAATAAAGCTTCCACTTCTTACCCCCTCCGAAAAACCTAGAATAGTTCCGTTAGCGTCAGGAAGGTTTTTAACACGAAATGTTTTCTTCCCCATTGACTTTACTTTTCCCTCCGCGTCACGAACACCGACGGATATCTGCATGGTACCACCTGAGTTTCTGGTGACATCAGCAGTGTAATTCTGACCAGATTTTTTGACACCTCGACCGTTCACTACTATATTGGCCGGATCAACGCCAGGAACAGAAATTTCTAGTGGGTTATCTACGCCACGGTAAAGAACATTCATTTTGGTTGGAGAGATAACGACACTTGGAGGGGCAACGTTGTACGATTCTGAAATCTCATATTCCTTCGTTTCGCCGTTAGCCTCTAACAATATTTTACCGTTCCACTCGATGGTTCCCGTGCGGGTGGCGGGGAATTTTATCGTTGCAACACCACCGCTAACGCTCTCAGGATCCAGTGCTTCACCGTTGATCAAGAATTCTGGATCTTTTGTATCATCAAAAGCGGCAAGGAAAATTTCCGCTTCATATTCATCACCTTGAGTAACGAATTTCGACTTAGGCATGACTACGGCGCGTACACCGGTAACTTTGATATCCGAAGCATCAATGTTTTCGTGTAAGAAACCGATAACGTTCGCTTCAGCGGTACGAATATCGCTTTGCATACTGGTAAGGAAGGTCATAACAGAAATGAGGGGGTACTGCTCAAATTTAGATTCCTCCCAGCTCTCTGCAGCACCATCTTCCATACGGTCGCTCAGGTCAAACGAATTCTTGAGTGCAGACACCAATGATTCGTTTTCATCAGCTTCAGTAACTAAGTAGTCTCTGAAATCCGCCATCGCAGCCTTCAATTCGCTCCCGCGCTGCTCCACTAGAAAGTAGTTGGCTGCGGCTTCGCGGTCATCCATTTTTTTAGGCTTACCAGGTACATCTTCATCTTCACCACCACCGCGCTCTATGAGCTCAGCTTTCATAGTTTCAATAGAATTATAAAGATTGTCTGACTTAGCTTTTACTGCCAGTGCCTTATCTCGCCAAGGTCCTGCTTTAACTTCGTTTTCGTCCGCTGCTCTTTTGAAAGCTGCGTACAAAGAAGCGTTCTGATCTTCTATAGTTTCAATGGATGCTTCTTGACCAATCATGACCTCATAGAATGCATCCATGACCTCACGTGAAACGTTAAGGGCCAAAAGCGCAGTCAACACGAGATACATCATGTTGATCATTTTCTGACGTGGTGATAAATTTCCTCCTGCCATGTTATTCCGTTTGTTTAGGGTTAGTTAACTAGGATAGTTATTCGTTACCCAATTATTTCCCCATAGCCGTAAGCATTCCACCGTAGACACTGTTAAGTGACTCAAGGTTGCCTTGCAAGTTTTGGAGTTGCGATGCAAGACCTTCTGCGTTTGTAGAAGCGCCGCTCAATTTTTCCATAACATCGTTTTGACGTTCTACCTGCGCAGTTGCGTTCTCGAGTTGAACCGCATACAGCGCATTAAGATTTTCCATATTACTAGCAGCACTGTTCAGTTGCTCGCTGTACGCTGCTGTCGCACCAGCGGCGTCAACAGTACCGGATAATGAGCCTGCCGTCTCGCTCAAGGAACGCATGCCTTCGCCTAGACGTTCTATCAACGCAGAATCGATACCGCCGTCTTGTAACGCGTTATCCAATTGATCTACAACGCTCAACGAACGCTCAGCACCATTGTTAGTAGCTAGTTCAGGATAGACTAATGACCAATCGTATTCAGTGGCTGGCTTCTCAAAGGCCGAGAAAAAGAAAATCACTGCTTCTGTTCCAAGACCAAGAACAAGCATGTAATTAGCACCTTCCCAGTGCATAATTTTAAATAGGGCTCCGAGAATTACGACAGCTGCACCAATACCGTACAATTTTGCCATAAAATTCTTAAATCTCTTACCGTTTACATCAATTAGTGCCATAATTCAATAGTTATAGTTGTGGTATTTAGTGATAGGGTTATTTTAAAAATCTTTAAGGTCGCGACCGATAAAACTTTGTACGGTACGAAAACCAACATAGCTTTTTGCAGTATCCTGGTATTCATAATCTCTTGCACCCAGCTGCATGAAGTACGCAACATCTTTCCAAGAACCGCCGCGAATCACTTTGCGTTTCATCGTTTCAGTTTCATCCTCGAATGCATTGTATTGTAACTCAGGTGCTACATCGCTCGCAAAAGCGAAGGACTGAACGTCAAAAGCAGTTGAAGTCCATTCGCTCACGTTTCCGGACATGCAATACAGGTTGTATCCGTTAGGAGAGTATGCTGTAGTTTTTACAGGGTAGAAACCACCATCTGCTGTTAAATTACCACGACGTGGTTTAAAGTTAGCAAGGTAACAACCTGCGCTGTTCGTCGCATAAGGACCACCCCAAGGGAAAGTAGTTAGTTCTTCACCGCCACGGGCTGCATACTCCCATTCTGCTTCTGTCGGAAGACGGAAGTCGTGTTCCATTAGCTCACCCGCACGTTTGAGATAATCTCTGCGGTATTTACTTCTCCAGTTGGCAAATGCACGTGCTTGTCTCCAACTAACACCTACCACGGGATATTCGTCATAAGCAGGGTGCCAGAAGTATTTATCGTGCATCGGCTCGTTGAAGCTGTATGTGAAATCATGAACCCATACTAATGTATCTGGGTAAACATTAATGGTTTCCTTCTCAAAGAAAGAAGCACGATTGCTCTCCGCTTGGGTATCTTTTACGTAGTCACGGTATCCAAACAATTCACCATCACCGTCCTGATCTTTATAGTCAAATTCAACACGGTTGAGTTTGCTCGCTGCTTTCTGCTTGTTGATCCAGAAATAGGTGTAGTTCAATTGACGTGTGTCCATGTGGCGGTAACCCAACCATTGCTCTTCAGGAGCGAGGTACATACTTTCAATCACTTCCGTGTATTCTGCAGATGGGTAGCGGTCTTTATCCCACTCGAGGTAAGGGTCCCAATCCAAACGGCGCATCATGCTGTCTGGATAGTTCAATGCTACATACTCTTGGAAAAACGTCGGATCTTCCATTTCTGCTAAATCTGTGTACTCAAAGTCTTCTACCAAACCTTCAGCTAGACGCGTACGAGTTATGGAATCACGCACCCAACGCACGAATTGACGGTATTCGTTATTCGTAACCTCAGTTTGGTCCATGTAGAATGGGGGTACGCTTACCACCTTCGCAGGGGCTGTGTACGAGTAAGGAACATCTTCATCATGGTTACCCATAGTGAATGATCCTTGTGGAATGTACACCATACCGTAGGGCTCGCTAGGGTACCATGTAGGACGGTTTTGAACACCGACCAATTCGCCATGATCACCGCTGCCACAAGAGGCTAGAAGTGCTATAGACGCCATCCCTAAGAGGAACTTTTTCATAAATCTATGTATTTCTACTTTATTCATTTTTTAAGCAAGCCGCTATATTACAAAAATATAGGGTTTCTGTAACTACCTTTTACTTTAGGTGGTATTTCTATTGTAAAACAGTAACTCATCATGATTTCATGCGAACCACTACTCGAATTTGCAAGCGAAGAGGTCGTAAGATCATAAGAGTACGTTGCACGTAAATCTTTGGTGATTTGATAACCGGCCATGATAGCTAATGCATCATATACACGATAGGTAACGCCTCCCCAAATCTGATTATTATAAGTTGCAGCTGCGTTTATATCTAGCTGGGTGGTTACTAAATCCGTTTTCACCATAACCGCGGGTTGAAGTACAATTCCGTTTTCTAAGTCAAGATTATAGCCTCCCATTAAGTAATAATGACGTTGTCCACGGATTTGTGCATTTGCACTACCTCCTGTGGCATTTAAGATGTCTTTAGTCTCAAGTAGACGAGTACTGCTTAATCCTGCGTACCAAGTTTCTTGCTGGTAATAAGCGCCGAAAGATAAATCAGTCGCCATCGAGGTGCCGCCTAAAGCAACTAAAGACGGGTCATTCATGGTTTGAGGCGGTGCCCAAACGCCTGATGTAACGTTTTTATTTCTGAAGTCAGCGCGAAGCCCTAAACCGAGTGTACCTCCCGCAAGGTCCATTTGGTAACCGTAACCTACGCCAACAGTAATGTCCTGGAAATAACCAATCATATCGTTCGTAAAATTCAGAGCTAGTCCTCCATGCAGGATATTCAACGGGATATTCGAAGAAAAGTTCTGTGTGGTAGGCGCATTGTCGAATCCCACCCACTGCGAACGGTGTGCTGCGGAAAGACAAATGGCGTCTCCTGCTCCAGTAACGCCTGGATTGTAGAAGATTTTATTGTTTGCAAACTGCGTGAACTGCACATCTTGCTGAGCCCAAAGGGCTGAGGTGCAGAGTATTGCAAACAGGGCGATACGGGTTTTTTTCATGTGGTTTTGCGCAAACATATTTTCAGTTGCCGCTAAAGATAGAAAAATTCCTTTGCGAACGACACATTTATCGGTTAGTTATCACGCTTTTTGCTGCGCCTTCCACCATCTCGAGGGTATTTTTCCATTCAATGCTTCTGTATAATCTTCATAATCACAGGGCACTAGAGTACTTCTGTTGGAATCTGGCCCTCCTTTTGGAATTTCTATCCACCAGCGTCCGCTCGCAGGACTTTTATGAAAGTGAACTTCATCCTCGTCGTCTACCAAAACCGTGTATTTTTCATAATTGAGGCGCGAGCCGATAGGATAATCACCAAAGCGCAGTGATACACCTTCGAAAAAATACCACAAGGCATGGGCACAAAGGTGTGCGCTTTGACCATTTCGATCGAGCCTTGGATTGTATTCAAAAAGTCCCAACTGGGTTAGTCGATCACTCATGCCCGCATAACGGGTGATCGCACACAAATCCGCACCGCTTAATCCATGTGGCGAAGTGTAAAATGTTCCTGGATTATAACTTTGACGCACTGCGCTCATATCGATACTGACTAAGTCGGCGTCGCGCAAGAAGGGCTCTGTACGTGCTATTTGATTTTGTATTTGACCTAGTCGGACTGCTTCGAAAAAAAGTTTGTCTATGAGTCTAATTTCTTCCGGGCTGTTAAAATAAGTCTGGTAGCCAAGGTTGGTGAAGTTATAGAGATTGTGGGGTTCTTGGAGTACGAGATGGGAAACGTAGCTCTGGTGGTCTAAATCGCGCCCTTCTGAGCCGACGTCAAGTCGAGCGTCAACGCTGACAATATTCACGGTTTGTTCCAGCGAATCATAACCGCGGTAATTCGCGTAGGTAAGTTCCTGGGAGCCGCCGATAGTGATCAATATAATCTGCCTCTGGAGTAATTCTTGAGCGATTTCCTTGAGTGAAAGTAATGTGTCTGTATGACGTTCGCCCTTGTAAAGATTACCCAAGTCGGCTATACCGTAGTCCCATTTTCCTTTGTACAACTGGTATAGGAATGGTCGTATGGCATCGGCAGCACCGTCACAACCTACATTGCGATAAGCTCTACGATCTTCTTGAACCCCAACAATGGCTACTTTAATACCATCTAGGTCGGGTAGACCCTCCATTTCAGTATGGCGACGAATGCTTCGTCCCAACTGATTGGCGTCTAAAACGGGAAGTGCATCGATAACACTTTCAGGTACAGGGCTGAGATGTTCCACGGGCAAATCATTTACCCGACCAATTTAGAACCTTATTTGCGCTTTGCCCGACGCTTTGTGGGGCCTGCTTTGATAAGTTCTTCACAAGCGGCGCGGTCTAAAGTTTCCGGATCAGTGTCTTTAGGAATCTTAAAATTCTTTCCTCCAGATTTGATGTACGGTCCATAGCGACCTTTAAGGACTTGAATCAATGGCTCTTCAGTAAATTCAGCAATCGTGTTGTTCGCTGCACCAGCCTCTTTTTCTTCAATTACCGCTACCGCCTTTTCAAGACTTACTGTTTCGGGCGCGTCTTCTGTAAGGCTGTAGAATTTTTTATTCCACATGACGTACGGGCCATAGCGACCAACGTTTGCTTTTACTTCAAGATCCTTATAATCACCGACGATACGTGGAAGAATTTCCTTGCGCAATGCCATTTCTAGGGTGGCATCATAAAAACCAACACCATGAGGGAGCTTCTTGAAACGTGGTTTGGTTTCTTCATCACCATCACCGAATTGGAATACAAACCCGTAGCGCGCAAGTTTGACATAAACTGGTTCACCAGTGCCCGGCTCCTCGCCTAAAACACGACTTGCACGCGCATTTTCAGGTGCATTTTCAATAAGTGGATGGAATTCGCCGTAAAACTCCTTAATGCTGTCTTGCCAGCCGATTTTCCCAGCAGCCACGGTATCGAAGTTGGCTTCTGCTCTTGCAGTGAATTGGTAATCCATGATCAAGCCATAGTGCTCGAGTAAGAAATCCGTTACCACGCTACCGATGTCTGTAGGGAACAATTTATTCTTATCAGCTCCATAGGTTTCAGTATCTACACGAGCAGTAACTCCTTCGGCCGTTGCACTTAATACATGGTATTCACGCTTATTGCCCTCAAGACTGTCCTTGATGACATAGTTTCGCTTTTGAATGGTAGAAATGGTCGGTGCATAAGTCGATGGACGACCAATACCAAGCTCTTCTAATCTCTTTACTAAAGAGGCTTCCGTATAACGAGGTGTATGCTTAGTGAAGCGTTCGGTCGCAGTAATTTCTTTTGAAGTTAAAGTGTTCCCTTCTTTTACAGCCGGCAGTTGACCGTCTAATTCATCCGTGCTCTCGTCATCGGTTCCTTCTTGATATACACGAATGAAACCGTCAAATTTGATCACCTGACCACGTGCAGTAAAGCGCTGCGCATCAGGGTGTCCCTGATTGAACAGTTTGATCGTAGTGTTTTCCAATTTCGCATCAGCCATTTGTGAGGCAATGGTGCGTTTGTAGATCAGGTCATAAAGTTTTTTCTGGCGGTCATCTCCACCAGCCATACTATTTGCAAAGTTGGTAGGACGAATAGCTTCGTGCGCCTCTTGAGCGCCTTTATTTTTCGTAGCAAACTTACGTGCTTGATGGTATTCTGGACCATAACTCTGCTCAACATGTGCCGCGATACCTGCAATCGCATCGTTACTCAAATTAAAGCTATCCGTTCTCATGTAAGTGATGTGTCCCGCTTCATAGAGGCGTTGCGCAAGTGTCATTGTTTGACTTACACTAAAGCCTAGTTTTCTGCTCGCTTCTTGTTGCAACGTTGAGGTTGTAAAAGGTGCTGCAGGGCTGCGTTTACCTGGACGCATTTCAACACTCTCTACTTCATATGTTGCGCCAACACAACCGTTCAAAAAGACTTTTGCTTCTTCTTGCGTTTTGAAATTGGAACTTACATCGGCTTTAAAGCTGATTTTTCCATCGCTGAAAATTCCGCTGACTTTATAGCTTGAGGTTACCTCATGGCCCTCAATTTCTCTTTCTTTCTCTACGATTAAGCGAACGGCTACACTTTGAACACGTCCTGCACTTAAACCGCGCTGAATACTTTTCCAAAGTACGGGGCTCAGTTCATAACCTACCAGTCGGTCTAAAACGCGGCGTGCTTGTTGGGCATCGACCAATTCTTTGTTAATCTTTCTAGGATTCTCAACTGCACGAAGGATGGCTGTTTTGGTAATCTCGTTAAATACGATGCGTTCCGTATTTCCATCCTTTAGGCCCAAACTTTCGTAAAGGTGCCATGCGATAGCTTCTCCTTCGCGGTCCTCATCCGAAGCGAGCCACACTTTATCCACTTTCTTCGCAGCTGCTTTAAGCTCTTTGACTAGACTGGTTTTGTCTTTTGAAACACAATATTCCGGTTGGAAGTTATTTTCAATGTCAATGGCCATTCCTTTATCGCACAAATCGCGAATGTGTCCATATGAGGACAGGACTTGGAAATCGGCGCCTAGGTACTTCTGAATAGTCTTTGCCTTTGCAGGTGACTCAACGATTACGAGATTCTTTGCCATAGGATGCGGGGTGCATTTTAATTATTGCCGCAAAGTAAAGGCTAAAAATCGGCAACTTTCAACTCCTTATATGTTGGAGTGGTTTTCGAGGATTCAGTATTACTACGTAATAGATTTTTTAAAATCGGACAAATTGTCAGCATTGCTTGTATCTTTGTACCTCTGCGAAAGAAAGTAAAGTTTTGAGCGGAATACAATTATGGAAGCAAAGACAAAGCGCGCAAGCGGAAGGGGTCTCTACGCCGAGGGCGATAAGAACCCACATGAACACGACGGAACGGTTCTCGAAACCAAAAACCCAACGGGCACAAAGAAACTCTACATCGAGTCATACGGTTGCCAGATGAATTTCTCAGATAGCGAGATCGTAGCCTCAGTGTTAGGTAAAGAAGGATTCACAACTACACAGAATTCGGAAGAGGCAGATTTAGTGCTGCTGAACACCTGTTCTATTCGTGATAAAGCGGAACAAACTGTTCGCAATCGACTGAACCATTTCAACAATCACAAGAAAAAGAACCCAGATATGAAAATCGGGGTGTTGGGTTGTATGGCAGAGCGAGTAAAAGGTAAACTTTTAGAGGAGGAGAAATTGGTCGATTTAGTTGTCGGGCCTGATGCCTATCGTGATTTGCCGAACCTTTTACAGGAATTGGACGGTGGAAGAAAAGCAGTAAATGTCATCTTGAGTAAAGAGGAAACCTATGATGATATTGAGCCGGTTCGTTTAGGTGGCAACGGTGTTAGCGCCTTCGTGTCCATTACTCGTGGCTGCGATAACATGTGTACGTTCTGTGTGGTACCGTTTACTCGTGGCCGTGAACGTTCGCGTAATCCGCAGACCATTGTAGACGAAGTATTGGATTTATCGAAACGCGGATACAAGGAAATCACCTTATTAGGGCAAAACGTGGACAGCTACTTATGGTATGGTGGCGGTTTGAAAAAAGACTATGACAAAGCTTCTGACCTTGCCAAGGCAAGTGCAGTGCATTTTGCAGATCTCATGTCTATGGTTGCAGAAGCAGTACCGCACATGCGTATTCGCTTTTCCACATCGAATCCACAAGACATGCGCGACGATGTGCTGGAAACCATTGCGAAATACAAGAACATCTGTAATTACATCCATTTACCGGTGCAGTCGGGCTCGTCGCGCATCTTAGAATTGATGAACCGCGGACACAACCGCGAGGAATATATGGGGCTCATCGACCGCATTCACAGTATTATTCCTGGCTGCGCTATCAGCCATGATATGATTTCAGGATTCCCAACGGAAACTGAAGAGGATCATCAAGAGACCTTGAGTCTTATGGATTTTGTGAAATACGATTTCGGTTACATGTTCTTCTACAGCGAACGTCCCAATACGTATGCTGCGAGAAAATTAGAAGACGACATTCCTGAAGCGATTAAGAAACGTCGCTTAACGGAAATCATCCAATTACAAAGCAAACACAGTTTATACCGTCACGAACAAATGGTCGGTAAGACTTTTGAAGTTTTAGTAGAAGGAACCTCTAAGAAAAGCGAGGCACAATTGTTTGGACGAACGGATACGAACAGTGTGGTCGTTTTTGATCGTCACGATTTTAAACCAGGCGACTTCGTTCATGTTAAGATTAACAGTTGTACTACGGCCACATTGTTGGGTTCAGTAGTAGCAACCCCAGAGGCTTAAATAAATTCAAGCTATGTCAGATATCAAGAGCATCAAACAACGTTTCGGAATTATTGGGGTAAGTCCATTGTTGGACCGCGCCTTAGAGAAAGCCGTGCAAGTTGCGCCGACAGATATCAGCGTGCTCGTCACCGGAGAGAGTGGCGTAGGTAAAGAGAGCATACCGAAGATTATTCATGCACTGAGCCACAGAAAACACAACCCTTACATCGCAGTGAACTGCGGTGCTATTCCAGAAGGAACCATAGATTCAGAACTTTTCGGTCATGAAAAAGGGGCTTTTACCGGAGCAACGGGAGCGCGTAAAGGATATTTTGAGGAGGCCGATGCGGGTACGATCTTTTTAGATGAGGTGGGCGAGCTGCCTATGCCATCTCAGGTCCGATTATTACGCGTCCTAGAGACGGGTGAATTTATTCGTGTCGGTGCTTCAAGAGCGAATAAAATAGATGTGCGTGTCGTAGGAGCCACGAATGTGGGTATGATCAATGCCATCAAAAATCACAAATTCCGTGAGGATTTGTATTACCGATTAAATACCGTAGAAATTCATCTGCCACCATTGCGGGAGCGTCCATCTGATATTCATTTGCTGTTCCGAAAATTCGCTGCGGACTTTGCCAATAAATACCATCTTCCACCGCTGCGCCTGGACGATGAGGCAGTGCGATTGTTAGAGCATTACCGCTGGCCAGGAAACATTCGTCAGTTGCGCAACTTGGCTGAGCAAATGAGTGTGATCGAGACGACGCGTCTAGTGGGTAAGGAAGTGCTCAAGGCCTATTTGCCTGAGGTGGATGCGCCGAACCTTCCTGCATTGGCCAATTCTCGAGTCAGTGATGGCGTGAGCAATGCTGATTTCGCAAAAGAGCGCGAAGCTTTGTATAAACTTTTGTTCGAGATGCGTTCGGAATTAAATGCCCTAAAAAAGGCGGTCCAGAATGGTGAAGGCTTCTATGAGGGCGTGCAGCGCGAATACCCACAGATTGGTGCTGAATATACCGAGCGTTCGTCTGTGACGCCGTATACTGGAAATGGGCCTAACGACGTTTCTTTTATAAATCCGGACGAATACGATGCATTTGAAGACGATGAGCACACGATCGAAATTGAGAACCTGAGC
>Ga0115008_10000913_pt1 | contig 23166 bp, 22 predicted proteins | sample FraStrMetagenome_FD_87164 | JGI IMG/M metagenome (GOLD analysis project Ga0115008, IMG submission 87164) | Marine eukaryotic phytoplankton communities from Arctic Ocean - Fram Strait ARC3M Metagenome | ecosystem: Environmental > Aquatic > Marine > Oceanic | place: Fram Strait | collected...
CCAAAAACAGCTAATAAAACACCCACAGTGGCTAAAGAAGGGTGAAAGGCTTGCGCAACAATAGGCGCAGATGCTGCACCACCTACGTTTGCTTGACTACCAACTGCTAAAAAGAAGTAAGGTGCTCTAATAATTTTTGCAACAATAATTAATAAAATAGCGTGTATGGTCATCCAAACAATACCAATTGCTATTAAACCCGGGTTTTCAAAAGCCTGGTTTAGATCCATTTTCATGCCAATAGTTGCTACTAAAATATATATAAAAATACTACCTAATTTACTTGCACCTGCGCCTTCATAGTTTTTTGCTTTGGTATAAGATAAAAGTATCGCTATAATTGTAGAAATACTTATGAGCCAAAAGAAACTAGAACCTAAAAATGAAAATACATTACGCCAAGTCTGTGAGTCTATCGAGGCTACAAAATCAGAGAAAAATGTACTTAAATACTTTGCTGAAAAATGCCCAAAACCAACCGTTCCAAAACCAATTGCAAGCATAATCATAAAATCTGTAAGCGTTGGACTTTTCTTTACTTTCTGTGTAAAGTCAATCACTTTTTCTTTTAACTCTTCAATAGCCGTTGTGTCTGCTTTTAACCACTTATTTATTTTATCCTTTTTACCAATGCCTATTAGTAAAATAGCCATCCAAACGTTCGCAATAACAATATCTACAATTACCATTCCGCCATATTTTGCAGGGTTGTATTTATAGATCTCTAGCATGGCAGTTTGGTTTGCACCGCCACCAATCCAACTTCCAGCTAAGGTAGAGAGCCCTCTCCAAACAGCATCAAAATCAGCACCTCCAACAGTTTCTGGAGAAAAAATAGATATTAATAAGATAGCCAAAGGTCCGCCAATAATAACACCTACTGTTCCTGTGAAAAACATAATTAGTGCTTTAGAACCTAAGTTAAATATCGCTTTTAAATCGATGCTTAGTGTCATTAAAACCAAGGCAGCAGGTAATAAAAAACGACTGGCAACGTAATACAATTGTGAGGAATTCGATATGATTTCTCCCGCAGCGTTTGTTGTTTTCCATTCAGGGGAAATAACACCGAACGTAGTGAAAATTGCAGGAATAAAATAGGCCATAAATAGACCTGGAACTATTTTATAAAATTTTGGCCAAAAACCATTTTTCAAGCTTTCTGTATAAAAAACAAATCCTAAAGACAGCATTAAAATGCCAAAAACAATAGCATCATTTGTAAATATTGGTTTCATAATTAAATAGCTTGTTTAGAAAAATCAGTGTTTATAAGTATGCCTAATTGCGCTCTTTTTAAAACGGTATTAGGTGTTTTAATTTGAAAATACCCTATTTTTAGTTTTATATTTTGATTCCATTTGTATAAGAGTCCGGTGCCAGTCCAGTTTTGATTAAACCTTTTGCTGCTATTTAAATTTAGAAATAGTTCATTAAAAACAAAAACACTCCAAGTTTTAGAAAGTGGGTAGCTTATATTTAAATCATAACGCAACCAATGTTGAAATTGATCTGTGTTTAAATTTTTATGAATAAAACGTTGCTCTAATCGAAAGCGATGTTTTGTTGTAAATTTGTTCCAGTTCCATTTTAAATTTAAGTCTTCATAAAAACGAGATTCATATAGATTTATGGAAGATGTATCATATACAACATCTGCTGTAGCATAACTTACGCCTGCTGTTATGTTAGTTTTTGGGCTTAAAGTATAGTTAATACCCAATCGATATATTTCTTGTTGAAATGCACTAGCCATTTCATAATATCGAAAATGTGCCATTGTTTTTAAGGAATAATTTTCTGATAGTTTATGAGAACCGTTATACATATACCAGGTTCCTAATTGGTTTTCAGGAGATTTTTGCCCTTGAGCTTTCATATATATAAAACTCAAGAACAAAATGAATAGGATATTTTTCATATTTAATATTAGTCTATAGTGTAGATAGTAGTTTCTTTAAAAGAAGAAATTTTAATGTTCTCTGTTTTTGCTTTGTAGGCAACCCAATCTTTATTAAAGAATGCGTTCGTCTCGCTGACCACTCTTTTGAATTCAGTTATAAATTGATTCATTAAAACAGTTTCTGTTGTTGTTTGTTCACCAAAACGAGAACGAATATACCTGCTTGCTTGACCAAAACGTTGATTTACGGTAATTTCAGGATTTCTAGTAATTCCTTGTCTTTTGTCTACAGTTCCCAAATACCTCGAAATTAAAGTGTCAATTTTTTTAATAATTGCTTTTGATGCTTTAATTTCTGCTTTGTATATTTTATTGTCTGAAGTTCTAAAAGCATCTGCTTTAGACAATTTAACTTTCATAGCGGTGGCGCCGTTTTTACTCTCCACCAATTGCTTTACAATATTCGTAATTTTTTCTTGATAGTTTTCTAATGTTTTACTGGCATCATATTTTTGATTGATAGCTTTTTTAGAAAGTTCTAATCTAGGATCATATTCAACGGTTATCGTTTGTTTAGAAATTGTTTCACCAAATGTCATTTTTAGTTGATATATTCCTGGTTTTACGGAAACACCTCCAGGTTCTCTTTTAGATATTTTAATTTTTCTAGAAGCTCTTGCAACTCCTTTTTCCCGCAAGTACCAATTAGTTTTGTGAACTCCACTTTCTTTAGGAGTTTTAAATTTTAAGGTTCTAATTTGCCTATTGCCATCAAAAATTTCTAAAGTAATAGAATCATGTTTTATTTTATTTTCACTTTCTTTTTCATCTTGCTTCTTGTCTTCTGATTTTTTTTCCTTTGCAGGAAGATCAATATAATAAGAAATAATGGCACCTCTTTTTCTGTTTTCTCCTTGGTATAGAGCATCTGCACCAAATCTACTTCCTGTGGGTTGTTGATATGCAGATTGATACGCTGTTGGCGGGGTGAATAATGCTAGTTTTTGAGAAGTTACATTTTCGTTAGCCATTGCTCTTAAAGGTCTAATATCATCTAAAACCCAAGCTGCACGTCCAAAAGTTCCAATAACTAAATCATGTTCTCTTGGGTGAATCACCAAATCTTTCACTGGAACCGTAGGAAAGCCTTCCGTCCATTTTGTCCATTTATCTCCTGCGTTTATCGATATATACAATCCATCATCCGTTCCTAAGAATAGTAAATTTTTATTTTCAGGATCTTCTGCAATACACAACGCATAACTTTGTACATCATTTCCATCTACAATGCGTTCCCACGATTTACCATAGTTTTTAGTTCTATATGCGAACGGAGTATAATTAAAACGACGGTAATCATTCGCAATTAAAAGCGCTTCTCCTTTATTTTTATTAGATGCTTTAATTTGGGTAATCCAGCTATTTTCTGGCAAACCTTTTAAATTTTTAGCAATATTTGTCCAAGTTGCGCCACCGTTTTTAGTGATGTGCACTTGTCCGTCATCCGTTGCTGCCCACAAAACATCTTTTTCCAGTAGAGAAGGTTCTATGACCAATATTGTACAGTGATTTTCAGCTCCAGTGGCATCCATTGTTAAACCACCACTTTCTGCTTGTTTTAGTTTTTCTGGATTATTAGTGGATAAATCGGGAGAAATAACACTCCAAGTCAATCCTTTATCAGTTGATTTGTGCACAAACTGACTACCAAAATATAATGTAGAACTATTAAAAGGGTCTATGTTAATGGCAGCATTCCAATTGAAGCGCAGTTTTATATTTGCATCTTTATGTGTTGGTTTTATACCGTAGTTATTTCCAGTTTTCCAATCATACCTGCTTACAGATCCTTGCTGACTCATGGTCCATCCATAACGAGAATCTTCTTTATCTGGCACTACATCAAAACCATCACCAAAACTAATTTCTTGCCAATAAGAATTTCTAATTCCTTGTGCTTTCCAAACATATGCAGGACCTCTCCAAGAACCATTGTCTTGCATTCCGCCATATACGTTATACGGATATTCATTATCTACATTAATATGATAAAATTGTGCAACAGGAATATTTCCTATAAATCGCCAAGATTTACCACCATCTTTTGTAATATTTAAACCACCATCGTTTCCATCAATCATGAATTTACCATTGTTTGGATGAATCCACCAAGCATGATGATCTGGGTGTACTCCGTTATCTACGCCATAAGCAGGCATTAACTCTTTGAAGTTTTTACCACCATCTTGAGAAACGTTGATATACGTAAAAACGGTATACAGTCTGTTTTCATTCTGTGGATCTACATATATCTCTGAATAGTAAAAAGGGCGATTTCCAATTCCTGGTTTGTCATTTATTTTTTTCCATTTAAATCCACCATCTTCACTTTTGTACAGCGCATTTTTCTTCGCTTCTACCAAAGCATAAATTATATCGGGATTGCTTGGTGCAATTGCAATACCAATTCTTCCTAATTCTCCTTTAGGAAACCCTTCTTTTTCTGTAATTTGTTTCCAGCTTTCTCCACCATCATAAGTAATATAAACGCCACTTCCAGTGCCACCAGATTTAAAAAACCAAGGATCACGTTTATGTTCCCACATAGAAGCAATTATTTTATTCGGATTTTTTGGATCCATAATTAAATCGGCTGCTCCAGATTTTACATTTGTAAATAAAATTTGTTTCCAGCTCTTACCTCCATCTATTGTTTTATAAACACCACGTTCTTTGTGTTCTCCCCAAGGCGAGCCAATTGCACCTACATATACAATATCAGGATTTGTTGGATGAATGATAACTCTATGAATATGACGAGTTTTTTCTAAACCCATAGATTTCCATGTTTTACCAGCATCTAAAGATTTGTAAATGCCAAAACCACCATTTAAACTATTTCTAGGATTTCCTTCTCCAGTTCCTGCCCATATTACACTTGGGTTCGATTGCTGAATTGCAACAGCACCAATAGAAGCAGTTAATTCTTTTTCGAATATTGGTTCCCATTTAATTCCACCAGAATTAGATTTCCAAATACCACCAGAAGCAGTACCAACATAAATTATTTCTGGGTTAGATTCTACAACAGCAATTGAAGTTACACGTCCAGACATTCCTCCAGGACCAATATTTCTTGGTTTCATGTTTTTTACAAGATCCATTGAGAAATCTTGAGAAAATAACAGCGTTGCAGTGCATAAAAAAAGAAGTGTGAATAGTTTTTTCATTAGACTAATTTTTGTTGATTTATGAGAAATTAAGTCCAAGATACAAAATAGAAGACATTCAGGAAAAAATGAACCATTTTTAACAGTTTTCGAAATAGTTGTTTTGATGTATGAAATTACTCAGTTGGTTTTTTAGGAGATCTTTTTGCGTCTTTTAAGGCTTGCGTTAGCATCCATTCTATTTGTCCGTTGGTAGAGCGAAACTCGTCTGCAGCCCATTTTTCAATAGCCTTTAGCAGATCTTCATTAACTCTTAAGGCGAATGCTTTTTTCTTTGCCATTTTTACTTTTTTACAAATGAAACGATGGTTTCAATTAGTTTTTCTGAGATTGGAAACGAACTAGAATAATTAGAGAAAATATTGTCTTTCTCTAATTGAATGTCTTTTAAAACGTGGTTCATGTTTTTTATAATTACCATTTTAGGATTTTAAGTTTATAATAAAAAACAACCCCTATATATATTGCTACAATTCCTATGATGATTGGCATTAACCATGGCATTTCAAAGTTTTTTGTAATTGAGGCTTCAATGATTGTATATACAATTAACGGACAAATTATAGCTAATAAAAGAGCTGTATACAGCATCATCTTTAAATTAGAACTTTTTTCTGTGCTGCCTATTTTCCGTTTCGGAAAAGTAATAGCTTCTTGGTGTTTGGCGCCAAATATAAAAGCAATAGAAAGTATTGAAAATATGGCAGGAGCAAACCAAATATTTTCTTTGGAACTATAGCCATTTGGTTTTCCTAATGCATCAAAATGAACAGTAATTATATCTGGTAATGAACTATATTCTATAATTAGATATCCCCAAGTAAGAACTAATAAAGATATGGTTATGGCTATTAAAACCAAATCTAAATTTGAAAAGTAGGTGTCTTTAGAGTTGGTCATTTATTTTGTTTTGATACGTCTTTAATACGCTAGTTGCTGTTTCTTTTTTCTGCGTACCAATTAATAATTTTTTACCATTTTTAAATTCAACTTGGATGCCAATATCACCAGAAATATTTACGCATTTGCCTTTTTCTTTATTCCAAAAAGAACCTCCTTTTAGACCCCAACCTCCATATTCTGAAATAGGATCATAGCTTCTAACCTGTGCTTTTTTAATTTCTTCCCATTTAATTAATTTCATCTTTAAATGAAATGGAGAAAACTGATAATGAATTCCTATCTCATCAATTCTAGTTTTTAGTTTAAAGAAGAAAATAAAGGCAACAGAAATAGATATTCCCAATAATGTTAGCACAAACTGATTGGTTGTTATTTTAGAGTCTATTGCTAAATACTCTTTTGTTGTGATTACTATTGGCACAATAATACTAAATGCCAAAAGAACAATTAACCATGTTTGTGTAAAGCGCTGTTCTTCTTTGAAAATTTTCATTGTTATCTATTTTTATCTCTTTCTAAAACTACAGAATTCCAGCCTGGGGGCATCTCTTTATAAACCCAACCTTCTCTGGCATATTGATTTAATAAATCTTCAAAAGTTTGAATTCGATTTCTGAAACCTAACTTTAGTTGAACAATTTTATACTCTTTCATTTTTTTTAAATTTAAGTGAGCTCTTATATCGCTTAATGACTCAAGGTTCCAGTGTTTACAACCGGAGATGCCTCCTTGTCGCCACACAAAATAATTAACAAATTACTAACCATTGCAGCTTTTCGTTCATCATCTAATTCAACAATTTGTCTTTTATTTAATTCTGACAACGCCATTTCTACCATCTCTACAGCACCTTGTACGATTTTATGTCTTGCAGCAACAATTGCAGTTGCTTGCTGTCTTTTTAACATGGCCGAAGCAATTTCTTGTGCATAGGCTAAATATCCTATTCTTGCCTCTAAAACTTCAATTCCTGCAATTGATAAACGTTCGTCAATCTCTTTTTCTAAAGCTTCAGAAACTTCATTTACACTTGAACGCAAGGTAATATCTTCATCATGCCCTTCATCTGCAAAATTATCATAAGGATACATACTTGCAAGTTTTCTAACCGCTGCATCTGTTTGCACACGTACAAAATTTTCATAATTATCTACATCAAAAGCAGCTTTGTAGGTATCGGTAACGCGCCAAACTAAAATGGTAGAAATCATTATTGGGTTTCCCAATTTGTCATTTACCTTTAAGCGCTCACTATCAAAATTGCTTGCCCTTAAAGAAATTGTTTTCTTTCTAAAAAAGGGATTTGCCCAATACAAACCATTGTCTTTAATAGTTCCTACATATTTTCCAAATAATAAAACAACTTTAGAGGTGTTTGGGTTCACTAAAATAAATCCAAAAAACCCAATAAAACTTAAAATAGTTACCAAAATATAAACGGCATTTTCTTGTTGAATTGAAAATGCAATGCTTAAAAAGAATAATAGTAACATTATTACTAACATTAAATAACCGTTAGCGGGCTTGATAATTTTTTCTGTTTTCATAAAAATTATTTATAATGATATTAAATTGATATCACAATTATAGCCAATTATTTTATTGGTTTGCAAATAATTTTGACATATTTTTTTTATAACTTCGCAAACACATATATAAAATTTTTAAAATGAAATTTAAACTATTTTTATTAATTACTACTTTTTTCTTTGTAAAACCAGCAGCAGAGGAAGCAGTTTTTTGGGGACAAAATGGACATAGAGTAACTGGGGAAATTGCTGAAAATCATTTAAAGAAAAGAGCTAAAAAGAAAATAGATAAATTATTAAAAGGGCAAAGCTTAGCATTTGTATCTACCTATGCAGATGAAATAAAATCAGACAGAGCATTTAGTAAATATTATCCTTGGCATTATATAAATATGGATTTAAATCAGTCTTATGCAGAGGCATCGAAAAATCCTAAAGGAGATTTAGTTACAGGTATTAATAAATGTATCGAAGTTTTAAAGGATGGTGAAAGTTCTTTTGAAGACAAGTCTTTTCATTTAAAAATGTTGGTTCATTTTGTAGGAGATTTACACCAACCAATGCATATTGGACAGAAAGAGGATAAAGGAGGAAATTCAGTAAAAGTACAATGGTTTGGAAAAGGAACCAATTTACATGCTGTTTGGGATACGAAAATGATTGAATATTGGAACATGAGTTATTTAGAATTGGCAGAAAGTGCTCAAGACTTATCTAAAAAGCAAATTAAAGCAATTGAATTAGGAACTTTAGCTGATTGGGTAGATGAAATTCATGAAGTAACAAGAAAGGTTTATAAATCTGCTGAAGTAGGTGAAAATTTACGTTACAGATATTCTTATGATCATTTTGACACCGTTAGAGAACAATTGCAAAGGGGAGGAATTCGTTTGGCAAAAATATTGAATGATATTTTCGCATAAAAACTAAAAGTTAAAAAAGTTTTAAAAATGGCGTTAATGTCTATTAATGCCATTTTTCTAGCTAATTAATGTGTAATTTTATAAAATGAAATTAAAGTCAATTGTTATCTGCTTTATTTTTTTAGGTTTTATTTCCTGTAAAAAAGAAGTTTTAGCTAAAGAAAAACAAGAGATAGACACTTCTAGAGTACCTGTAAAAGTATACAACTATAAAGAGTTAAAACCACTTTTAGAGCAAAAAGGAGATAAAATATATGTTGTTAATTTTTGGGCAACCTGGTGTGCCCCCTGTGTAAAAGAGTTACCAGCTTTCGAAAAACTGAATAGCGTATATGCTGCCAAAGGGGTAGAAGTTTTATTGGTGAGTTTAGATTTTCCGAAGCAAATTAATAAAAGAGTAATCCCTTTTATTGCAAAGAAAAAATTGCAATCTAAGGTTGTTTTATTAGATAATGGTAAAGATGATAGTTGGTTTAAATCTATAGATTCTAGCTGGTCTGGTGCAATCCCAGCAACTTTAATTTATAATAAAAATAAACGAAACTTTTATGAACAGTCTTTTGACTTTGAATCTTTAGAAGCGGAATTACAGATCTTTTTAAGAGACTAAATAAGCCTCTTTAAAGCATTGTAGGCTCTCATTTAATTTTGATAATAATATATTTATAAAGTTTTTAAAAACACAAATAATTAAAGCGAGCTTCTTGATTTTGCTTGAATAACAAAATAAAAAAATGAACTTAAATTTAATAAAACCAATTGTATTTTTTGATTTAGAAACTACAGGCGTAAATATTGCAACAGACAGGATTGTAGAAATTGCTGTTTTAAAAGTGTTTCCTAATGGAAACAAAGAAAGTAAAACGTGGCTGGTAAATCCGGAAATGGAAATTCCACAAGGTTCTATAGATGTACATGGAATTACAAATGAAAAAGTAGTTACAGAACCAACTTTTAAAGAATTAGCGAGTACGGTAAGCGAAATGATTGCGGGGTGCGATTTGGCTGGTTTTAATTCGAATCGTTTTGATATTCCTTTGCTGGCAGAAGAGTTAATGCGCGCAGGAATTGATTTTGATATGAAAGATAGAAAGGCGATTGATGTACAGGTTATTTTTCACAAAAAAGAACAAAGAACTTTAGGTGCTGGATATCAATTCTATTGTGGGAAGGAGTTAGAAGGTGCACATGGTGCTGCAGCAGACACCAATGCAACGTATGAAATATTGCTAGCACAGTTAGATAAATACGATGATATAGAGAATTCAGTAGCGGCTTTAAGCGAGTTTTCTACACATGGTATAAGAGCAGATTTTGCAGGCTTTATTTTGATGAATGATGAAAATCAAGAAATTTTCTCTTTTGGTAAACACAAAGGAAGAACAGTTGAAGAAGTATTTACAGAAAATCCTGGTTATAACAATTGGATGCAGAATGCAGATTTTCCGCTGTACACAAAAAAGGTATTGAAAGAGATAAAAGAAAGAATGTCTGCGCCAAAAGAAAAGATGTCAGACGAAGATAAGTTGCAAGCATTGCAGCAAAAGTTTAACTTAAGATAGGTTCTGAGATTTTTAGATATAGTATGATCTTATTATAAAAGTCTCTTATAAACGAATAATCTAGAAAAAAAGATGTTTACACAATATAAGAATTTACCTCAGAATTCGCGCGTTTGGATTTATCAATCTGATAGAGAATTCACAGCTAAAGAAATCGAATTTATTTCGGTAAGAGCAGAAGATTTTATCAATCAATGGACACGCCATGGAGATGATTTAAAGGGCTCTTTTACGTTTAAGTATAATCAGTTTTTAGTATTGGCTGTGGATGAGAGTTTTAATACTGTTTCTGGTTGCTCTATAGACAGTTCTGTTCGTTTTATACAAACTTTAGAAAAGGAATTGCAATTAGAACTAATGAATAAGATGAATGTTACCTTTAAAGATAATGAGCATATTAATTTGGTAACACTAGCTGATTTTCAGAGGTATGCCAAAGAACAGAAAGTAACTTTAGGAACTATTGTATTTAATAACATGGTAGCTACTAAAGAAGATTTTGAAAATAAATGGGAGGTTCCGGCTAGAGAAAGCTGGCACAAGCGATTTTTGGAATAAAACTTAATTTTATCTTATACAAGTAAGATAAGTTATTAGATACGCTGGTAGAGATTACTGAAAAAGAAAAGTACCTTAAAAACTAAAAAAAAATATTGAACAATTAGAATGAAGAAAATTATACTATTGTTACTATTAACTCTTATTAGTTCTAATATAGTTGCGCAAAGATTAGATCCTTTAAGAACCATAGATTTTGAAGCTCAAAATGTTTGGGTAGATAGTATTATGAATACAATGTCTATTGATGAGAAAATAGGCCAACTTTATATGGTGCAAGCCTATTCTAATTTAGATCAAAAACACGAAGATTTTATTACTGAAATGATTTCAAAATATCATGTAGGTAATTTAGTTTTTATGCAAGGAACTCCCAAAAAGCAAGCGGAATTAACAAACAGGTATCAAGATACTGCAAAAGTGCCCTTATTAATTGGTTTTGATGGTGAATGGGGTTTAGATATGCGCTTAAAGAATACGTATCGTTTTCCTTGGAATATGACGCTAGGTGCCATTAAAAATGATGCGTTAATAAAACAATTTGGAAAACATCTTGGGCAACATGCAAAAAGAATTGGAATTCATATAAATTTTGCACCCGTAATAGACATTAATACAAACCCAGCAAACCCGATTATTGGAAATCGTTCTTTTGGCGAAAGTAAAGAGAATGTTACACAAAAAGCAATTGCTTTTATTAAAGGAATACAAGGGGAAGGTGTTTTAGCAAATGGTAAACATTTTCCTGGTCATGGAGATACAGCAACAGATTCTCACCATACCTTGCCACTTTTAAATTTTGATGAAGCACGTTTAGATTCCATAGAATTATATCCATATAAAAAAACCTTTGATGTTGGTTTAGCCAGTGTTATGACTGCTCACTTAAACATCCCTAGTTTAGAAGCTAATATAAATGTACCCACATCACTTTCTAAAAATGTTGTAACACATTTGCTGCAAGAAAAATTAGGCTTTCAGGGGTTAATTATTACGGATGGTTTAAACATGAAAGGTGCTGCGAACTATGCAACTCCTGCTCAAGTAGACTTGGCAGCATTGCAAGCAGGTAATGACTTATTATTAATTCCTCAAGATGTACCAGCATCAATAGCAATTATAAAAAAAGCATTAGAGACAAGAACATTAACAAAAGAACGATTAGATTTTTCTGTTAGAAAAATATTAAAAGCTAAATATTGGGCAGGTTTACAAAATTATAAGCCCATAGAATTAGAAAACATTGTAGAAGATTTGAATCGCATAGAAGACGAGCTTCTGCATAGAGAACTCGTTAAAAATTCATTGACACTTTTAAAAAATGAAAATAATAACGTACCAATTATAAACATAGAAAAACAAAAGATTGCGTATGTTAAATTAGGTGCTGCAGAAAATAATTCTTTTGTAGATATGTTAAAAAAATATGCAAAAGTAACGGTTGTGTCAGACACCAATTTAGATGGACTCATTAGAAAACTAAAACCATATAACTATGTAATTATTGGTTTCCATAAATCTAATTTACACCCATGGAAAAGCTATAAAATATCTAATAAAGAATTGGTTTGGTTGCAGGAAATTGCAAAAGAAAAAACGGTTGTTTTAGATGTTTTTACAAGTCCTTATAGTTTATTAAAAATAAAAAGTTTCACAAATATAGAAAGTGTGATTGTTTCTTATCAGAATAGTAAATTATCACAAGAAATCTCTGCTCAACTATTGTTTGGTGCCATAGCTGCAAAAGGAAAATTACCCGTTTCTATTGGTACAGAATTTAAAGAAGGCTCCGGAATTACGAGTACTAATTTAAGTAGATTTCAATATACATTACCAGAAGCTGCAGGACTGTCCTCTAAGAAATTAGCGCTATTAGATAAAATAGCAGATACGATAATACAAGAAAAAATGGCACCAGGTTTTCAGGTATTTGTAGCAAGAAATGGTAAAGTAGTGTTAGAAAAAAGTTTTGGACACCATACATATGACAAAAAAATAAAAGTTAAAAATTCTGACATTTATGATTTAGCATCGCTTACAAAAATTCTAGCTTCCTTGCCTTTAATAATGAAGGCTGAAGAAGAAGGTAAAATTCGTCTTACAGCAAATTTAAGAGATGTTTTACCAAGCTTTTCTAACTCAAATAAAGATACAGTAACCGTAAAAGAAATCCTTTCTCATTTTGGTAGATTAAAATCTTGGATTCCTTTTTATAAAGACACCCAAGATAGTATTACCGGCAAAAATTTAGGGCAGTTTTATAGTAAGCAAGAGTCAAATGATTTTAAGACGAAGGTTGCTGAAAACCTTTTTATAAATGAGAGTTATAAAGACAGTATTTTAAAGTATATAAGAGATGCAAACCAGAATGAAACTAGTGGCTATGGTTATAGTGATTTAGGGTATTATATTTTTAAAGAAGTACTAGAAAAGAAGTATAATAAGCCGCTAGACAAATTGGTCGATGATACGTTTTATAAATCTTTAGGTGCAAATAGAACTTCCTATCTGCCACTTCATAAGTTTAATAAAAGCGAAATTGTACCTACAGAAAAAGACGATTATTTTAGAGACCAATTGTTACATGGCAATGTGCACGATATGGGTGCCGCAATGCTAGGTGGTATTGGTGGTCATGCAGGTTTATTTGCCAACGCTAATGATGTAGGTAAAATTATGCAAATGTACTTGCAGAAGGGATTTTATGGTGGCAAAAGATATTTAAAGTCAGAAACTATCGGCAAATTCAATCAGAGATATTTTTCCGATGAAAAGGTTAGAAGAGGTTTAGGTTTTGATAAGCCACAATTAGATCCAGAAGTAAAAGCAACCTGTGGTTGTGTTTCTGATGAAAGTTTTGGGCATTCTGGTTTTACAGGTACTTATACTTGGGCAGACCCTAAAAGCGGATTGGTGTATGTCTTTTTATCAAACAGGGTATATCCTAAAATGGCCAATAGAGGTTTAATTGATACGAACATGCGCACAAGAATTCAGCAAATAATTCAAGATGCTATTATAGATTAGATGCTATTCCCAGTTTTTTACACTTACTTTTTATAGCTCTCATAAAGAGTTTAAATGATTGTATTTCCTCTGTTTCATGGGGTGCTGCTTCTTAACTAGCTTCATCGAGTATTGTGTGTTTTTTTGCATTTGCAGGAGCAAAACTGCTATAAATTAAAACCATAAAAGCAGAGATGGATAGATATAAGAATCCAATAATATTTCCAAAATAAATACTCAATATAATCGCTTTTACCAAATAGAGGAGGCTAAATAAAAATAGATTTAAGGCAAATCTAAACGTATCTATAAATTCAATTTCATCTATTTTTTTTGAAATTTTTCTCCAAAGTAAATATGGAATAATACTATTCAAAATTATTAAAAAGTAAAGCGGTTTTAAATAGTTCTTTTTAGGTTGTTTTTTATCAGGAAAACTATTACGTGCTATCATATCATTTACTTCAGCTACTGCTGTAAAATCTACTTGCGCATCCGTTAATTTTTGTAAAATTGTTTCATAATTCTGGTCATCCGGTATGTGAACACTTAATTTTTCTAATTGGCTACTAACTTCAGCTTTTACGATATTAATAGACTTAGCCAAAGGGTTTGTTTCGAAAATATTTCTAGTAGTAATTGGTTGTCCGTAATTTACAACAACTTTTGCAGGGAAGTGAGAAGGATGCTGATAGGTAATTCCTACAGGGATTATCGTAATTTCTAGATTTTTATTTTTTTCTAATGCACCAAAAACAATTCTAGTAAAACCTTTACTTAAAGGTCTAATAGATCTTTTTTTGTTATGACTTCCTTCAGGAAAAATCATTAAAGTTTCTCCACTATTTAGAATTTTATGGCATCTCTCAAAAATTTCTTTATTGTTGGCTAATTGTTGAATACCATCTCTAATTCTATAAATAGGTAGTAAATATAAAGACTCTAAAATCTTTTTTATAAAAGGTTTTTTAAAAGAGGCTGCTCTTACTAAAAAGTGATTGTGTCTTTTGTTAGTTGTGGTAACATACAAAGGGTCTACTAAACCATTTGGGTGGTTTACGGCAAATAAAATCGCTCCTTTTTTAGGAATATTTTGTTTACCTAAAACAGTTATCTTTTTGCTATAAAAAAATAATCCTAATTTTATAGTACCCCAAACAAATGCAAACCAAACTCTTTGAATCATAATTTTATTTTATTGAAGTGTTTTTTTCTGCCCCAATAGGTGGCTAAAAGAATTCCAGAAAAGACATCCCAAATACCCCAAAAAGCAGCTAGTAAGGCCATTCCGCCTAAGCCATCAAAAAAACCAAATATTAGTAATAAACCCAAGCCACCATTTTGTATACCAGTTTCTATGGCAATAGTTTTTGTGTCTTGGATATTTAAGCCAAAGGTTTTAGCAGTATAAAAGCCAAGAATATAAGCAAAAATATTATGTAAAACCACTAAGAATATCACGTGGTGAATATGATTCGTAAACACCTCTAAATTTTGAGAGAGGGCGATAAAAATAAGTAGAATAAAAACCAACATAGAAACTGGTTTTAGTACTTTTTCTATATTGTCTGCCATTTCAGGATAGTAGTGTTTTATAAGCATTCCAAAAAACAATGGAATTCCTAAAATTAAAGAAACTAACTTTAATAAGTCTACCCAATTTAATGCTACCGTTTCTAAAATTGCATTTGTAGGTTCATATAAGCTTCCCCAAAACTGTAAATTAAAAGGAGTCATAATAATGCAGATAAGTGTTGCAAATGCAGTTAAACTGACCGATAATGCTGCGTTTCCTCCAGCCATTTTACTAAAAAAGTTAGAAACATTTCCACCAGGACAAGCAGCAATCATCATCATTCCTAAAGCAAAACTAGGATGGGGTTCTATGATAATTATAGCTAAAAAAGTAAATGCTGGTAATAAGATAAACTGAGATAGAACCCCAACAAAAAGAATTTTAGGTTTTTTTAAAAGTCTTTTAAAATCGTCTATAGAAATACCTAAAGCAACGCCAAACATAATAATTGCTATTGCAATATTTAAAAGCCATAATTCACTAGAATCGAAGTTTATTTTAATGGCATCTATGTCTATTTCTTTGCTAATTTTTAAAAGCATATTCTATAATATTTGAGCCCATCTTTAAGGCCTTTTCTCTGACACTTTTAGGATTGTTATGAATTAGTTCGTCTTCCCAACCATCACTTAAGTCGGTTTCATAATCATATAAAATCACCAATCTAGCTTCATAGAAAATGCCAAATCCTTGTGCTGGTTTTTTATCATGTTCGTGAATTTTTGGCATGCCATTTGGAAATTTAAATGTCTGATTGAAAATAGCATGGCTACTAGGTATTTCTTTAAATTCTAATTTTGGAAATACCTTTTTAATTTCTTCTCTTATAAATTTATCTATTCCGTAATTGTCTGAAATATGTAAAAATCCTCCAGAAATTAAATAATTTCTTAGGTTTTCTGCTTCGTTATCGGAGAAAAAGATATTTCCATGCCCCGTCATAAATAACATCGGATAATTAAATAGATCTTCACTACCAACCGCTACAGCTTGTGGATTCTTGGAAATAGTAGTTTTAATATTTGTATTTGCAAATGTTACTAAATTAGTAACTGCTGTAGGATTTGCGTACCAATCTCCACCACCATTGTATTTTAAAATAGCAACATCTTGCGCATATCCTATGCTAGAAAAGCAAACTATAATTAGGAGTAGTATCTGTTTCATGAATTTTAAAAAAGTAATTATTTTGAAGCAATATACTAAATTACTCGTTTATAAATGAAACAATATTAACAACTACTAAAGCTGCGGTTTCTGTACGTAATCTGCTTTCTCCTAAAGAAATAGGAATAAATTTATTTACCAATGCTTTTTGTATTTCTTCTGTAGAAAAATCTCCTTCGGGTCCAATAAGAATGGTTATTCTTTCAGCTGGATTTATAATTGACTTTAAATTAGTTTTATTTTGTTCTTCGCAATGTGCAATACATACTTTACCATCAAAATTTTGTTGGATAAACTCATTAAATTTAATAGGAGCATTTAGTTTTGGGAGTGTAAACTTTAAAGACTGTTTCATGGCAGACTGAATAATTTTTTCAAAACGTTCTAGTTTGACTATTCTGCGTTCAGAATTAGAACAAATAATAGGTGTAATTTCATCGATACCAATTTCTGTTGCTTTTTCTAAAAACCATTCTATTCTGTCATTATTCTTTGTTGGTGCAATTGCAATATGTAAATAATAGTGCCAAGGTTTTATTTTTTCCTCAGCATTTATAATGGTTGCAGAACATCTTTTGTCATTTGCAAAATTAATTTCAACATCAAATAAGAATCCTTTTCCATTCGTTATTTTAAGAATATCACCTTCGGTTTTTCTTAAAACACGCACAATGTGTTTACTCTCAATTTTATCAAAAGTAATTTGTTTGGTTTCTAAAGAAATTTCTGAATTATAAAATAATTGCATTGTTAAATGAGTTTCAAAATTTTAAAGATACAACGTTTTAATGTTGTTGTTTTTATAACTAAAAGACAATAGTTATAGGTTTAAGCGATATGTTCTGCGCCTTTTGTGTGTTTCTGGACTAAAGTTCTCCCATAATTTCTGAATGGCGTCATTGTCATCTAGCTCTGGTGTTCTAATACAATTCTCGATTCCTAAAGGTGCAAAAGTTTTTGTGTATTGATCAAAAATGACAGCATGTATTCCTTTATTCTGATATTCTGGATGCACACCAATTAAGTAAAAAGTAACATCTTTGCAATGTTTTCTAGCTTTTAACAAATGAAATAAACCAAATGGAAATAATGTTCCTTTCGCTTTCTGTAAAGCTTCAGAAAAAGAAGGCATTACAATAGCAAAGGCAACTACTTTATGCTCGTCATTTATCACAAATTTTATATATTCTGGGTTGATAAATGAAATATACTTTTTCTTAAAAAAAGCAATTTGAGCTTCAGAAATAGGAACAAAAGTGGATAATTTAGCATATGCTTTGTCAAAGACTTCAAACATTTCATCTATATAAGGCAGAATATCTTTTGTCTTTGTAAAATCTAATGCTTTTAGGTTGAATCTTTTTTTTATTATACGACTAACTCTATCAAAATAAACGGCATCTACATTCTTAAATTTGAATTTATTTTCTAAATATTCTTTTTCTTTTGTAAAACCTAATGCTTCTAAATGTTCTTTGTAATACGGATGATTGTACCAGGTAATCATAGTACCTATATGATCGAAACCTTCAACCAAAACACCTGTTTTGTCTAAATTATTAAATCCAACAGGACCTTCTATATATTCTAGGTTGTTTTTTAAACCAATTTCTTTTACTTTTTCTAAAAGAACCTTAGAAACTTCAATGTCATTAATTACATCAAACCATCCAAAACGCATTTTTTTAATTTGCTGTTTTTCAACTTCAAACCAATTGACAATAGCCGCAACTCTTCCTACAATTTCACCATTTCTAATGGCCACAAAAAATTGTGCATCGGCATTCTCAAAAACAGGGTTTTTCTCAGGGTCAAAATTATCAACTTCGTCTTTAATAATAGGAGGTACCCAATATTTATTATTTTTATACAATGAAAAAGGAAAGGTAACAAATTGCTTCATTTCCTTTTTGTTTATTATTTTTTTTAATGTGATCATTTTTAAAAATCGATGCTAATTTTTACTTTTTTTTCTCTTCCTTCTTCATTTTCTTCTCCTTTTAATTTTTCAATATCTGTCTAATCCTTTTTAACTTCCTTTTTTTTCTTTCCAAATAAGCCTAAAATTCCACTTCTTTTCTTTTTAGACTTAGTTTTTCTGCTTTTTTTAGATCTTGTTCTGCCACCTTTCGCTTTCTTTTTGAAAATATTTAAAAATCGATTAAAGAAATTACTTTGTTTTTTATTATTTTTTGAAATTGGTGTTTCTTTTAAAGCTTTGCCGTTATTATCAAGTTCTGTAAAAGGATCTTGGTGTTTGTCAATTCTGTATGAAACACCCAAGCCCGCATAATATCCTTGTGTTTTTCCTTCAAAAAGTAATCTTGCAGAGGTATTAAATTGCAAATTACGACTATATAAATATGCCAATCCCCCGCCTAAATTTATGTTATCTTGATATTTTTGAAAGACCATTTGATTTTCAAAAAAAGCTGACCATCGGTTACTGAAACTTTGTGTCAAAGTAATAATATATGAGTATTGAGCGAAATCTGTACCCATATTATCGTAGTAAAAATTGGTAATCACATTAAAATCTTGAGTAAGGTTTTGTTGTAATAATACACCTACTTTTGGTGTAATACTTCCTGTTTTGTGTACATCATTTACAAAATCTGTATTCATTCCTAAATACACAGCAACAGAAGGAATTAAACGTGTTATATCAAAACTGTTTTTTCTTTTCCAACTTCTTATTTCTTTAGACTTATCTTTATATGTTTGCTGATAAACTAGGTATTTAGCACCAATAGTCATTTTACTTAAGCCAGATGTGAAATAATTGGACGTAAAAATATTTTTAAAAGCTATTTTATCTTTTTGATATGTTAATTGTGCGTTTAATTCTAATTTATCTAAAAAAAAACTAGTTCTAAATAGTATATCTACGCCCAATGATTGGGGCTTTGAGAATGTATTAGTTATGGAGGTATTTCTAAGAAATATATTACTTTCAAATTGATAAATACCCTTACCAACACTATACGGGCTTTCAGAAAAACCAGGTTTGTTAGAGTTGATTATGTCTGTATATTGGGCAAAAACTACTACAGAACCAATAAAAAATGACATTATAAAAAGGTGTAATCTGTTCATAGTCTTAGATACAGTATGGGATTTCCAATTTAAGTCTTAACATGCTTTACAAACATAGGATAAAAAACCTACTTTATAAAGATGAACCTTACTTTTTTAGCTTTAAGAAAGTTTTATAGATTCATAGCGCTTCAATTGTACGCAAATTGTTATTTTTGATTTATTATTTAACTAATTTTATAAATGGGCTTATTAAAAACTATCTTTTTTATTATTTTCTTTGGTTATGCTTTTAAATTTTTAGCGAGACTGTTTGCACCTTTTTTAATAAAAAAGGCTACAGAAACTATTAAGAAAAAAGCAGAACAACAGTTTAGAGGACAACAAGGACAACAACAGGGCTCTTCTGTAAAGGAGGGTGAAACAATTATTGATAAAAAACCAGCAGGCGAGCAAGAAAGTAAAAAATCTGTTGGCGACTATGTAGATTTTGAAGAAATAGATTAATTTTTTATTGTAGAGAATTATCAATTAATAAATAATATATCAAAGTGAAACATAATAAAATATTTCCTTTCGTAGTTGCTATTCTTTTATTTTCATTGGCTTCCATCATTTATTTTCATCCTATTTTAAAAGGTCATAAATTAAATCAGTCAGACATTACTCAGTTTAGAGGAATGGTTAAAGATATTAATGATTTTAGATCAGAAGAAAATAAAGAACCTTATTGGACAGAGGCTTCTTTTAGTGGAATGCCAGCATATCAAGTAAGTGCTTACTATCCGAATGACTTTGTTAGAAGTTTAGACAGGTTATTGCGTTTTTTACCAAGGCCAGCAGATTACACTTTCTTGTATTTTTTAAGCTTCTTTGTTTTAATGATGGCTTTAAAAGTAAACTGGAGATTGGCTATTTTAGGCTCTTTAGCCTTTGGTTTTTCTACATATTTAATTATTATTTTTGGTGCAGGACATAACGCAAAAGCGCATGCAATTGCTTATATGCCTTTGGTGTTAGCTGGTTTTTTATGGATTTTTCAACGTAAGTTTATCCTTGGTTTTATCGTTACAGGTTTGGCAATGGCACTAGAAGTTTATACAAATCATATTCAAATGACCTATTATCTTGGTTTTTGTTTATTGATTTTAGGAATCGTAGAATTTGTGAATGCTATAAGAGAAAAAGTTATACCTCTTTTTATAAAACAGGTGGCAATAATTATTGCAGCAGTTGCCTTAGGGGTGGGTGCAAATGCTCCACGTTTAATGGCTTTGAAAGAATATGCAGATCATAGCACAAGAGGGAGGTCTAAATTAACCATAAATTTAGATGGTTCTAATAAAGAGATTACAAATGGCTTAGATAAAACATATATTACACAATATAGTTATGCGAAATTAGAAACATTTAACTTGTTTATTCCACGCTTTATGGGTGGAGGAACTATTGAGAAATTAGGCGAAGATTCTAATTTTTATCAGTTTATAGAAGAAAAAGCTGGAAAAAAAGCTGCAGTAGATTATTCTGAACAGGTTTTAACTTATTGGGGAGATCAACCAATTGTAGAAGCACCAGCCTATATTGGTGCAGTAATTTTCTTATTGTTTTTCTTGGGAATATTCTTAGTTAAAGGAAGGTTAAAACAATGGTTGGTAGCTGCAACGGTTTTCTCAATTGTTTTAAGTTGGGGAAGAAATTTTGAAGTTGTTACCAACTTTTTTATAGATTATGTTCCGCTGTACAATAAGTTTAGAGCGGTCTCGTCTATCCAAGTTATTGCCGAGTTGTGTATTCCAATTTTAGGTGTTTTAGGTTTGAAGGCTTTTTTCTCTTCAGAAATTAGTAAAGAAGAGAAATACCAAGGATTAAAGAAAGCAGTGCTTGCATTCGGAGCCTTAATTATTGCAGGCTTAGCACTTGCCCATATGTTTGGTACGTTTGAAGGATTAAGAGATGCACAGCAATACAGTGAAATCCCTGGCTTTTTAGATGCAGTAATTGCGGATAGAAAAGCAATGTTACTTTCAGATACAATTAGATCTTTAGTTTTAGTTCTTATTTCTGGAACAGCTTTGTGGTTGTTTTTAAGAGGTAAGGTAAAACCAGTAATTGTAATTGTTGGTCTCACACTTTTAATTTTATTTGATTTAATTTCAGTAAATAAAAAGTATGTGAATGCAGATGATTTTAAAACGGCAAGAAAAATTAAAAAACCTTTTACAAAGTCAGACGCAGATAAAATTATCTTACAAGATAAAAGCCATTACAGGGTTGCAAATTTTGCAGTAGACCTTATGAATGATGGAAGTACTTCTTATTATCATAACTCTATTGGAGGCTACCATGCTGCTAAATTAGGGCGTTATCAAGAATTATTTGATTTTCAGATAGCTAAAAATAACATACAGGTTTTTAACATGTTAAACACAAAGTATTTTATTATTTCAGATGATGAAGGAAAACCGAAAGCACAACAAAATACAGAGGCTAATGGAAATGTTTGGTTTGTAGACAACTTAATTCCTGTAAAAAATGCAAACGAAGAAATTCAAGCTTTAGATTCTTTAAGTACAAAAGAGGAGGCAGTTATTTTAGAAAACGTCTATAAGAAAATGGACATACAGTTTCCGATGCAGCAAGATACCATCGCAACGATAGCTCTTACAGATTATAAGGTAACTTCATTAAACTATAAGTCAATAAGTACTTCAGTGCAATTTGCAGTGTTTTCAGAAATTTTTTATAAAGAAGGTTGGAATGCATATATAGACGGAGAGCTCGTTCCACATTATCGTGTAAATTATGTTTTAAGAGGAATGAAAATTCCTGCAGGAAATCATAAAATTGAATTTAAATTTGAGCCAAAAGTAATTCAACAAGGAAAAACAGTTTCTTTAATTTCATATGCATTACTCTTACTTATTTCTGTAGGTTGGTTTTTTTATGAGCATAAAAAACTAAAAAACAGTTAAAATATGTATTTAAAGACTCCAATAAATAGGTATCAAAAAACATTAGATTTTTTAAATAAAAGCGTTCCTAAAGGTGCTACTATTTTAGATTTAGGTGTTCGCAATCCTTTTTCTGAAATTATGGAACAAAATGGATACACCGTAATTAATACAGAAGGCGAAGATTTAGATTTATTGCCAGCATTGGTAAAAAGGCATACAGTAGATGTTGTTACTGCCTTTGAAATATTTGAACATTTAATTGCACCTTTTAATGTTTTAAGAGAGATAGAGGCAACTAAATTAGTGACTACAGTACCCTTGAATTTATGGTTTTCAAAAGCATACCGAAGTAAAACGGATATGTGGGATAGACATTACCATGAATTTGAAGATTGGCAATTTGATTGGTTGTTAGAGAAATCTGGCTGGAATATTAAATCCTCAGAAAAGTGGACAAGCCCTTCTAGTAAAATCGGATTCAGACCTTTTTTAAGAAAGTTTACGCCAAGATATTATGCTGTGTTCGCAGAAAAAAATACAAAATGAAAATTGGAATGATTTTAGATCAGGAGTTTCCTCCAGATCCTAGAGTACAAAATGAAGCTATTTCATTAATAAAAGCAGGGCATGAAGTTTTTCTATTTTGTCTACACTATGGTAGTAAAAAACAAAAAGAAAACATCGAAGAGATTCAGGTAAGGCGTTATTTTTCTACTAATTTAGAGTATAAACTCTCAGCGCTGGCTTATACTTTTCCTTTCTATAAGTTGCTGATGTTTTCTAAAATTGAACAATTTATTTTAGAAAATAACATAG
>Ga0115008_10000919_pt1 | contig 23120 bp, 27 predicted proteins | sample FraStrMetagenome_FD_87164 | JGI IMG/M metagenome (GOLD analysis project Ga0115008, IMG submission 87164) | Marine eukaryotic phytoplankton communities from Arctic Ocean - Fram Strait ARC3M Metagenome | ecosystem: Environmental > Aquatic > Marine > Oceanic | place: Fram Strait | collected...
ACAAGTATAGAATAAGCATGCTATCATTTACAGTATTATGGGCAATAACCTATTTAATGCAAAAATCATCGTATAATAATCACTACTATTTTTTAATGGTTTTGAGTGCTATCATGGTCATTTTACCAGCTCATAAATATGCCTCTATTGATGTTAAGCAAAACCCAAGCCTTAAAAGTAATTCAATGCCTAATTGGTGTCGTTGGATATTTATTATACAGTTATTCATTTTGTATACCTATGCGTCAATCGCTAAAATGTACCCAGATTGGTTGGATTTAACGGTTCCAGAAATTTTAATGAAAAGTAAATCGCATTATTTTTTCGTCGGAAATGTGCTACAACAGAAATTCGTTCATTATATGGTAGCCTATGGCGGAATTTTATTTGACGGACTCATAATCCCTCTGTTATTATGGAAACGAACCCGAAAAGCAGCCTTTTTTATTTCCATATTTTTCCATTTATTTAATTCGTTTATTTTTCAGGTTGGAATCTTTCCGTATTTGTCTTTAGCTTTTGCGGTCTTCTTTTACGAACCAAGAGTGATACAAAAGCTATTTTTAAAAGGAAAGACATTGTTTTCCGAAGAAAAAATAGAAATACTATCGTATTCAAAAGTTTTTAAAACTGTTTTCGTGGTATATTTTATCATTCAAATTGCACTTCCAGTGAGGCATTATTTTATAGAAGATAATGTATTATGGACAGAAGAAGGTCACCGGTTGTCATGGAGAATGATGTTAAGAACTAAAAGTTCTAGGACTAGTTTCTCAGTCGTAGATAAAGCTTCAAAAGTGCGCACTAAAATCAAATTACAAGAGTATTTGACTACAAAACAAATACGATCTGTGAGCAGTAAACCTGATGTCATGTGGCAATTTGCGCAACGATTAAAATCGGTTTATGCAGATAGAGGTTTCGATATTGAGGTATACGTAAAAGCACATGTTGGTGTTAATGGACGACCACTTAAACAGTTTATTGATCCTAATGTTGATCTTGCCAATGTTAAATGGAATCCTTTTAAACACCATGATTGGATTTTACCATCAAATCTAGACTAGAATACCTCACAATTCATTAATTTTAGCGTTTCAAAATACACACCATATCATTTTAATTTGGTGAATTTAATATAGAAGACCATCATGTTACAAGTTGCATTTATTAGAGAACACAGAGAAGACATTATTAAAGGCTTGGCTAAACGAAATATGGATGCCACCCAAATGATTGATGATGCTATTTCCTTTGATGAAGAGCGTAAACAATTGCAAACGCAGTTGGATAATACACTAGCAGAATCTAATACAATTTCAAAAGAAATTGGCGGACTTTATAAATCTGGTAAAGCTGCTGAAGCCAATGAGTTAAAAGAAAAAATAGCAACACTTAAAGAATCTTCTAAAGATCTGGGTGATCAACTTAATGCAAAGTCTGAGGAGCTAACTAATGTGTTATATAAGATTCCAAATGTACCTCACGAGAGTGTTCCTGCTGGAAATTCTGAAGCTGATAATGAGGAGATTTTTAGTGAAGGGGAAATTCCGAAACTTCATGAAGGGGCATTACCGCATTGGGATCTAGCTAAGAAATATGATATTATTGATTTTGAACTTGGTAACAAAATTGCGGGTGCAGGTTTTCCAGTTTACAAAGGGAAAGGTGCGAGATTACAACGTGCTTTAATTGCTTATTTTTTAGATAAAAATACAGATGCTGGATATACTGAGTATCAACTTCCGCATTTAGTAAATGAAGCGTCATGTTATGGTACAGGTCAATTACCAGATAAAGAAGGACAAATGTATCACGACTCTCGTGATGATTTATATTTAATTCCTACTGCAGAAGTTCCAGGAACTAATGTGTTTAGAGATGTACTATTAGCCGAAAGTGATTTGCCAATTGGCATTACTGGATATACACCATGTTTTAGACGAGAGGCTGGAAGTTACGGTGCGCATGTGCGTGGATTAAATAGATTGCATCAATTTGATAAAGTTGAAATAATACGCGTAGAGCATCCTGATAATTCTTATAAAGCGTTTGATGGCATGATAGAACATGTCAAAGCCATTTTGAATGAATTGAAATTACCATATAGGATTTTACGTTTGTGTGGGGGAGATACTGGATTTCCTGCTGCTATGACTTATGATTTTGAATTATTTTCTACAGCGCAAGACCGTTGGTTAGAGATTTCTAGTGTGTCTAATTTTGAATCGTACCAAGCCAATCGTTTGCGTTTACGTTTTAAAAATGGTAATGGTAAAAACGAATTGGCACATACCTTGAATGGAAGCTCTTTAGCATTACCTCGAGTTTTAGCTGGTATTTTAGAGAACTACCAAACCGAAGATGGAATTAATATTCCTGAAGCTTTAATCCCATATACAGGATTTGATAAAATTTAATCAATAAGAATTTTTCTAGACTAAGTCTCTAATTTTTAATAGTTTGAAAATTATGGTAGTCGTTCCTCTATAATTGAGAATTTTATATAAATATTTTTGATTTTGGGTCCAAATACAAGAATGACAATGTTCTCATATTTGTAAGAAAATTAATATAACATATCGTTTAAATGCTAAAAAAAGACGTTGTTTAACGATTTTTTCGTATTTTTCTTTGTGTTTTAGATATTATTTAAGATGTTAGTAATCCAAATATTAACAACCTACTTAATCATGAAAAACATAAAACGTATTGTACTGTTAGTTGTACTCGTAGTTATGGCAAGTAAAGTTTTCTTATAAGAACTTTACATTACCAATAGAAATTTAAAAAACCAAACAGAATAACTGAATCATTTTGTAAAAGAAAAGGTTAATAGCACATTTATTTTGTCGGTAATGCCTAGACTCATGTTTGGGCATTTTTTTTACTAAGAACTCATCTTTACTTTTAATTTTTAACCGAAAATTATGAGAAATTTGTTTAGATAAAACTATTTTTGAGAGGTAGAGTGTGACTATGCTCTGGGAATTGTTCATAATAGTTACAATAAATTAAATATTAATATGCGTCAAATAATAATCTGTTTAGCTTTTTTATGTTATGGTATGCTGTTTTCGCAAAGCGAACAATTAGCAGATGATTACTTCAGGCGTGGTGAATTTGACAAAGCATTAATAGCTTACCAAAAACTAAACGAAAAGAAAAAAAGCTCAAAATATATTTATAAAATTATAGAAACACTGCAGCAATTAGAACGTTTTGATGAATCCCAAGTTCAAATACTGCAGCGTATGAAGGAGATTAATTTCCCACCTATGTTAGTTGAACTAGGTTATAACTACCAACTTAAAGATAGTTTAGATTTAGCCAATAAATATTATAGGGAAGCGATACAAAAAATAGAGGGAAGGCCCAGTTATACATACGGTATAGCTAAAAAATTCGAAGACCGTTCATTATTAGATTTAGCATTAGAAACTTATAAAAAAGGGATGGAACTTAATCCAGATCTTAATTTTAATATGCAAATGGCTCGTATTTATGGTGAGCAAGGCAATATTGAATTACTGTTTTCTAACTACATAGATTATATGGAAGCGAAGCCTGAGTTTCTCAATAATGCAAAACGAGCGTTTAGTGATTTTGTGTCAGAGAATAAGGAGAATGAAAATAACTTAACGTTAAGAACTTTATTACTCAAAAAATCACAATCCAATCCGCAACCACAGTGGAACGATATGTTAAGTTGGTTATACATTCAACAAAAAGAATACAACAAAGCTTTTATACAAGAGAAGGCCATATATCGTAGGTCTCAAGAAAGTTTGAGTCGAATTCTGGATTTGGCTTTAACAACTGTAAAGCAAAAGGATTACAAAATATCCAATTCTATTTTTGAATTTATTCTAGAAAACTCGCAAGACATTAATACGGTTTTGACAGCACATCAATACATGCTAGATATTGAGATTGAGAACGCAGGATTTGATGTAAAGCAACTAAAAGAGATTGACCAAAAATTTAATACATTATTTTTCGAATATGGGAAATATGAGCAAACAATTGCGCTTCAAATTGCCTACGGAAATTTTTTAGCTTTTAACAAACAGCAACCAAAAGTAGCTAGTGATTTCTTAAAAGAGAGCCTGAAATTAAATCTATCAAACTTCCAAGAAGCTACCGTAAAACTGAAATTAGGAGATATTCTTGTATTCCAAGAACGATTTAATGAAGCTTTAATTTACTACACCCAAATTCAAACCAACTTAAAGAATAGTACTATTTCCCAAGAAGCCCGGTTTAAAGTCGCTAAAACAAGTTATTATAAAGGTGATTTTGAGTGGGCAGAATCACAATTAAAAATATTGAAGTCTTCAACGTCACAGTTGATTGCCAATGATGCTTTGGAGTTGAAGTTGCTCATCTCAGATAATAAAGATGAAGACTCTTTGCAAACCGCTTTGAAATTGTACTCAAAAGCAGATTTGATGTCTTTTCAAAACAAAAGTAACGAAGCGATTACACTTTTAGATAAAATTCTAAACGAACACAAAGGCGAATCTATAGAAGATCAAGCCTTATACATGCAAGCCAAACTCTATGAAAAAACTAAACAAATAGATAAGGCAGTTGCTAGTTACGAATATATCATCGCCAATTACAGAGACGAAATTCTAGCAGATGATGCGCATTTTTATTTAGCAGAGCTCTACCAGAATGAACTAGCGCAACCCGAAAAAGCTAAAGCGCTTTACGAGAATATTATTTTTAATCATCAAGACAGTATTTACTTTATTGAGGCAAGAAAACGCTTTAGGATGTTGCGTGGTGATGCTATAAACTAGTTTGCAGTATTCACTGGCGGTAAACAGTTCTTATTTGCGTGAATAAAAAACTACGACAGCCATTGTTAGTGTTTTCCACCCAGAATCTTAATGAAAATTTCCAACAACTCAACACCAAATGCAAATAGCCAAAACCCACCGCCTCACCTTATCCAAAATCACAGTAGAGGACGCGCCATTCATTCTAGAATTAATGAATACACCAGGTTGGCTCAAGTACATAGGTGATCGCAATATCAAAACTGTTGAAGCAGCAGCAGAACACATAAAAAACAACCAACTCAAATGCTATGCAAAATTCGGTTTTGGTTATTACAAAATGCAAGTCATAGCCGAAAATCTAAAAACCATTGGGTACCTGCGGATTACTAAAACGCGATAATTTAGAGCACATCGACATCGGTTTTTCAATGCTCTCAGAATATCATGGCAAAGGTTTTGGGTACGAAGCAGTCAATGAAATTATAAAGCTCGCCAAAACTGAATTTGGTATAAAAAATCATCTGTGCCATCACACTTCCAATAAACAAACCATCCATCGGACTTTTAGAAAAATTAGGATTATCTTACCAAAAAACAGTAAAACCCTTTGATGACGACGAAGAACTTCTGTTATTTGCAAAAGATTTATAAGAAGCTGTCATTCCGTACTTGATGCGGAATCCATTAAAACAACAAAATGATAATCTATAATATTACAGTAAACATAGACGATTCGGCACATGACGAATGGTTAGAATGGATGAAGACCGAGCATATTGCTAAGGTATTAGGAACAGGGAAATTTGAAAAAGCAACCTTTTCTCAAGTATTGGTAGAAGAAGACATGGGCGGAAAAACCTATTCCATACAATATCGATCCTATTCGAGAGAAGCTTTAGATGCCTATTACAAAGAAGATGCAGATCGATTACGACAAGAAGGCGCTAAGAAATTTGCAGATAAAATGTTAGCCTTTAGAACAGAGCTTGAAATTGTGGATGAGTATAATGTGAAATTTACATAAAATAGTATTCAGTATTCAGTATTCAGTATTCAGTATTCAGTGGTCAATGGTCAATGGTCAGTTGGCTTTAAAATTAAGATAGATGATGTATTGAGAACACATAAAAATGAGTGATCACACAAAAGTAAAAACAATCATTCGTGGATTAGTGTCTAAAACATTAAAGTAAGTAAACAAGAGTTAGTAAATTAGAGTAAGCACACAAGAGTAATTTTGCGCCTTTGCAAGAGAAAACAAAAAACAAATCAACGTGTCAAACAACCATCAAGAAGTAAGAGCAAAAAAACACCTAGGTCAGCATTTTCTAAACGATGAGAATATCGCTAGAGACATTGCAGACAGCTTAACATTAGAAGGCTACAAGCACGTTTTAGAGATTGGACCAGGAACTGGAGTATTGACAAAATACTTGCTCAAAAAAGATGTTAAAACGCATGTCATAGAAATTGATAGAGAATCGGTAGCATATCTCAAAGCCAATTATCTCAATTTGGCAGATCGCGTTCACGAAGAAGATTTTTTAAAGTACGACATCACTCAAATTTTTGGTGACGAACCTTTTGCAATCATTGGGAATTTTCCATATAATATTTCAACACAAATCGTTTTTAAAACGTTGGAAATGCGTGAGCAAATTCCTGAATTTTCTGGAATGTTTCAAAAAGAAGTAGCAGCACGTATTTGTTCAAAAGAAGGCTCTAAAGTCTACGGAATCATGTCCGTCTTAGTGCAAGCTTTTTATGAAGCCGAATATTTGTTTACGGTGCCTCCAACGGTTTTTATTCCACCACCAAGAGTAGATTCTGGCGTGTTGCGTTTGAGAAGAAAAGAAAATTATACACTACCAGTAGACGAGAAACTATTTTTTAGAGTCGTTAAAACTGCGTTTCAACAACGCAGAAAAACGTTACGCAACAGCTTAAAAACCTTCAATCTTTCAGATAATTTAAAAGCAAATGTTATATTTGACAAACGTCCAGAACAGCTCAGCGTCGCCTCTTTTTTAGAATTAACGCAATGGATTGAAAACGACGAGAATCAAGATTAAAATAGTTACATTTCCGAAGAGAAAAACGTCAAAACTGAATGATCTTAGAAAGAGAAAATAGTCAATTTGAACTTACTGATGCACTCATCGAGCAGGTTGAACTATGCATTGAAACTAAAGACGACAAAGAACTCAAGCGTGTGCTTAATGAATTTCATTTCGCAGATGTTGCAGAGATTCTAGACGAATTAGATCTTGACGATTCTGTTTATGTTATTAAATTACTCGATTCTGAAACCACTTCAGAAATCCTCATGGAACTCGATGAGGACATCAGAGAAAAAGTACTTAAAAACTTATCGGCAAAAGAAATTGCCGAAGAAATTGAAGAACTAGATACCGATGATGCTGCAGATATGATTGCAGAGCTGCCAGAAGAACGACAAGCAGAAGTTATCGCAAAAATTGAGGACGACGAACACAGAGAGGAAATTACAGAATTATTAAGCTACGAGGAAGATACTGCTGGTGGTTTAATGGCCAAAGAATTGGTAAAAGTCTATGAAACTTGGACCGTTGCAGGTTGTTTGCGTCGTATTAGAGCCCAAGCGCAAGAAGTCACAAGAGTACACTCTATTTATGTGGTTAATAAAGAAGAGAAATTGATTGGACGTTTATCATTAAAAGATTTAATCGTTGCCAAAAGCAATCAAAAAATTGCAGATATATTAAAAGATACGGTGGACTCAGTTAATGTCAATGATGACGCAGAAGATGTCGCAAAAGTGATGGCGAAATATGATTTGGAAGCCATTCCTGTTGTTGATGATAATTATACATTAGTCGGCAGAATTACCATTGATGATATCGTAGATGTCTTAAAGGAAGAAGCCGAAAAAGATTACCAAATGGCTGCAGGTATTACTGGAGATGTTGAAGCAGATGATAGCATTTTGGAGCTTACTAGAGCACGATTACCATGGCTTGTTTTAGGACTTTTTGGAGGCCTTGGAAGTGTCTTTATTATGAAAGGCTATGAAAATATAATGGAAACCGTACCATCGCTGTTTTTCTATACACCATTAATCGCAGCAATGGCAGGAAATGTAGGCGTACAATCTAGCGCAATTATCGTTCAAGGTATTGCCAATGATAACGTCAAAGGTAGTATGGGGAATCGGTTATTAAAAGAAGTGGGATTGAGTCTCATCAATGGCTTTGTACTCGCCTTACTCGTCATTTTGTTCGGTTATATTATTGGGCAAGATGCTACCGAAAGTCTAGCCATCGCAGTGTCAATGATGTCTGTAATCGTTGTTGCAGCGCTCGTTGGTACGTTTGTTCCTATCATTTTGGATAAGCGAGGTATTGATCCAGCAATTGCTACAGGACCATTTATAACAACGAGTAACGATATCCTTGGGATTTATTTGTTTTTCGTGCTTTCAGGATTAATTATCGGTTTTTAATATATTTTGGGCGTTACCTTTCAGGTCGTGCTCTCGCAAGTCGCTCTCTTCGAGTAGCTCCAACAATTGCTCCATCACTAACGCGGAAAATTGTAACTTTATAAAACCTAAAGGCATTTTATAATGAAACCCATAAATATTAAAGAAAAGCACACCTTATTTTCGAAACAGTGGCACCCACATCGTATTGCGACCGTGGATAATATGCAAGTTATTCTCGCCAAGATAAAAGGTGAATTTGTATGGCATAGTCATGAGGAGGAAGATGAGTTATTTCAGGTTGTAAAAGGAACGTTGTACATGCAATTTAGAGACCGAACTGAAATCGTAAAAGAAGGCGAGCTCATCATCGTACCAAAAGGTGTAGAGCATAATCCATCTACAAAAAATGGTGAAGAAGTTCATTTACTATTGTTTGAAAAACTAAGTACAGCGCATACAGGAACTGTAAAAGATGAAATGACACAAACGGAATATCCTGAGATATAAAATCACTATATAAATTGTAATATAAAATAAAGGACGTTTTATGGAAGATGATTATTCAATATTTAGAAAGTTTCCAACTCTAGAACAAGCAGAAGAATTAAAAGAATTGTTTAAAGAAAACGGTATTGAATCCAAATTAGCAGACAATACGCCTTCTGTTGATATTACATTTTTTTGGAAATACAGTACAAAACGAAGTTGAAATTCGATTAAGTCAATCCGACTTTAAAAAAGCGGAGATCATTCTGGGAAAAAATGCAGAAGATATAATCAATGAAATTGATAAAGATTATTATTTATTTGAGTTTTCAGATGATGAGCTTTATGAAATTTTAGTAAAGTCTGATGTATGGAGTGCGTTTGATTATACTCTGGCTCAAAAATTACTTAAAGATAGAGGTAAACCTGTTGATGATGTGCTTATAAATTCTCTAAAAAACAAACGATTAAAGGACTTATCAGAACCTGACGGAAATCAAAAATATTGGATTATTGGAGGCTATATTTTTTCGATTTTAGGTGGTTTTTTAGGACTTCTCATTGGTTATTTAATATGGACTGCTAAAAAGACGTTACCTAACGGTGAAAAAGTGTATTCCCATAATGAAAATGATAGAAAGCATGGGAAATATATATTCTAAATAGGATTAGTAATCGCACCATTAGCTTTATTTTTAAAGGTGTTTAATGTATTCTAAATTAAAACCTATCGGTATGTGCTGCAATGTGCATAAATACAAAATATATAGTGCACATTGCAATGCTCGAGTAGACAAAATACTATGATTAAATTCTTTCGTAAAATAAGATACAACCTCATGGAAACAGGAAAACCAGGCAAATACTTCAAATACGCCATTGGAGAGGTCATTCTAGTGGTTATTGGTATTCTAATTGCATTACAAATTAATAATTGGAATGAGAACCGAATTAACAATAAGGAAGAACAAACAATCCTTAAAGCTCTAAAAATAGAGATTTCTGAGAATCAAATCATTCTTCGCAAAGATGTAAAAAGACATACAAATGCTTTAAGATTATTGAATGAACTGAGTGATTATATCTCGCCTAAACCTGAAAAAATTGATGAAAAAAGACTCGATTCCTTAATGTTTAGCTTAGGTTGGTTGCCAGGATATACGCCTAAAGAGGGTGTTATTAATTCTATTTTAGCTTCTGGTAAAATTTCTCTAATTAAAAACAACGCACTAAATTCTAAATTGGCATCTTGGAATAGTTTTTTAAATCAATATAATAAAGCTTTAAATTGGAGCGAAAAGGATGTTTTTGATTTGATCATTCCATATATACAAGATAAGTATCCTTTTAAACGAACTCTAAAATATTTTGGTTCTGAGATTAAAGTGAAAAGCAAGTTTGTATACTCTCAAGAAGCTTTATTATCTGATATGACTTTTGAAAGTATTGTTGCAGAGAGAATCATTGACGCTAGTGATTCATTAGAGGCTGCAAAAGAACTCTACGATTTTCAAGGAGAGGTCATAGAGCTTATTGATAATGAATTAAAAAAATAGTATGATTAAATTCTTTCGTCATATTCATAAAAACTTGCTCATGGAAAATAAAACATCCAAATACTTTAAATATGCTATTGGTGAAATTATACTTGTCGTCATAGGAATACTAATTGCATTACAGATTAATAACTGGAATGAAAATCGAAAACAAGATATAAGAGAGCGTTCTGTGCTCAACGAACTTAAACAAGGACTAGAATCTAATATAAGTATTTTAGAAAATCGGAAATTAAAATATAAAAGATTTCAATCTAAGAGTGAAAAACTAATAGACCATATAGAAGCCAAACGCACTTACCACGACTCTTTAGATCAGTATTTCTATTTGGCTGTTGCTAATTACTCATTCGGGATTTCATATGCCACATTCGAGAACCTTAAAAGTCAAGGATTAGATATTATAACTAACGAAGACTTACGATTAGCTTTGGTGAAATTATATGAAGAAGACTATTGGCAATTAAAGGATCAAGAAACAAAAGTGGCAAATGCATTTACTAACGCCACATTGCCATTTACACGAAAACACTTTAAGTTGATGAATGGAGCAAGATTAAAGCCAATTAACTATGATTATACTATGCAAAATGCAGAATTCTTAAATATTCTTTATGAAAGCAATTACTTAGCTCAACTGTACTTTAAGCAATGCCAAAAATTCATAGAATCAACCTCTAAAGTTATTGAGAAGATGAATATTGAACTAAAGGAATGATAGCATTATAAATATGAAGATACTACACCTAGATAAAAACTACGACTTACTCATAAATCAACTTAACGATTTAGGCTTCACAAATCACGAAGATTACACGTCATCAAAAGAAGACATTGAAGCCAAAATTTTAGATTACGATGGTATTATAATTCGCAGCCGATTTGCCATTGACAAGCAATTTTTAGATTCAGCAACTAACCTAAAATTTATTGGTAGAGTTGGTGCTGGATTAGAAAATATAGATTGTGATTATGCAGAAAGCAAAGGCATTAAACTTATTGCAGCACCAGAAGGCAACCGAAACGCAGTTGGTGAACATAGTTTGGCCATGTTACTATCGTTATTCAATAAATTAAATAAGGCAGATAGCGAAGTGCGCCAAGGGAAATGGCAACGTGAAGCAAACCGCGGACTAGAACTCGATGGAAAAACCGTTGGACTCATTGGTTATGGTAATATGGGAAAAGCCTTTTCTAAGAAGCTAAGAGGTTTTGATGTTGAAGTAGTTTGTTATGATCTTAAAGAGAATGTAGGTGATGAGAATGCAACCCAAGTATCGCTGCAAGAACTTCAAGCAAAAGCAGATGTGCTAAGTTTACATACGCCTGAAACAGCGGATACAATTAATATGGTAAATTCTGAATGTATTAATAATTTTAAAAAACCGTTTTGGCTCATTAATACAGCAAGGGGAAAAAGTGTAGTAACTAAAGATTTGGTATCTGCTTTAGAATCTGGTAAAATTTTAGGAGCGGGATTAGATGTTTTAGAATATGAGAAAGCATCGTTTGAAAATCTATTTTCATTAGAAATGCCAGAAGCTTTTAAGTATCTCATTTCCGCAGAAAATGTGATTTTAACACCACACGTTGCTGGTTGGACTCTTGAGAGTAAAGAAAAATTAGCGCAAACGATAGTGGATAAGATTAAAGTAGAATTTTGTTAACTTTAGAACTCTAAAGAGACTCATTATGCAATCTAAAGCAACATCACCAGAAGATTATATCAATCAATTATCAGAAGATAGAATAGAGCCAATTAGAAAATTAAATGCTCTTATTTTAAAGCACATGCCAAAAGGCTTAAAAGCTGGAATGGAATATGGTATTTTGGCTTACTGCGTGCCGAAATTTGTTTATCCAAATGGATATCACTGTAAACCGTTTCCACCTTTACCATTTATAAATTTAGCCTCGCAAAAGAATTTTATTGCACTATACCATTCTGGTATGTATGCTAAAAAAGAATTGCATGATTGGTTTGTGGCTGAATATCCTAAGTATGGCAAGTACAAACTTGATATAGGTAAAAGTTGTGTGCGTTTTAAAAAAATGGATGATATTCCTTATGATTTAATCGAGCAACTTTTAGGGAAAATGTCTGTAAAGGAATGGATTGGTATTTATGAAACTGCTATTAAAAAATAAGACCAAGATTGGTTGCGGTTGCATTTCCGAAGCATATAAAATAAAAACACTCAGGATTATTTTTAATGAGATTCTGAACTAAATTAAGGATACATGAAAAAAAGAGTCACAGGAATAGGCGGATTATTCTTTAAAACAAAAGATCCTAAAGCCTCAAAAGATTGGTACAGTAAACATTTAGGATTTGATACCGATGATTATGGTAGTACCTTTTGGTGGAAGGATGCAGCAGGTAAAGATTGCTCTACACAATGGAGTCCGTTTAAAGAAGATACCGAACATTTTGAACCCTCAAAAAAGGAGTTCATGTTTAATTATCGTATTGAAAACTTAAAAGAATTATTGGTGACTTTAAAAGAAGAAGGGGTCACAATAGTAGAAGACATGGAAGAGTATAGCTACGGGAATTTTGGATGGATCTTAGATAATGAAGGCAATAAAATTGAGCTTTGGGAGCCAATTGATCATGTTTTTAAGAAGTAATGTAACAAAAATAGAAATTAAAGGACTCATAAATAAATACTTACAATGACTGAAAAGAACGATAATTTAGAAGACGATTTAAATAATGCTTTAGAATCAACTGAAGATTCTGTAAACGAAACAACCGATGCTGTTGGAGATAAAGCTGATGACTTAAAAGAGGATGCAAGTCACACCTTAAATACCGCAAAGGATAAAGCAAATGAATTAGCAGCTGATGCTAAAGATGCATTAGGGAATGTAAAAGATAAAGCGACTGCATTTATTGAAGGCGACGGACAAGAAATGATTGATAATGCAAAGAAAAAGGTCTCAGAGTTTACAAGTGATGCTGGTGAAAAGATTAGTGAATTTACTGATGATGCAAAAGAAAAGACTGCAGAGTTCGTAGATGAGGCTAAAGAAACTTATCATGAGACTAAAGAAAAAGCGTCTGAGTTAGCGAGTGAAGCAGGAGAAAAATTAGGCGAATATGCAGATGTAGCAAAAGAGAAGGCGACTAAGTTTGCAGGTGAAGCAAAAGAAGTTTTAGGTGAGGCAGCAGAAAAAGCCTCTAAATTTGCAGATAAAGCAGAAGATAAATTAGAAGATTTTGCTGAAGATGCAAAAGAGACATTTACTGAAGCTAAAGTGAAAACAAAAGGATTTTTTCAGAGGTTATTTGGGAAATAATATGTAGTATCTGAATCAGTTTTGTTAAATTTATACGATATAACCATAAAACTAAATAATTACTACCATGTCAGACGATAATAAAAATTTGAGCGACGACCTTGACGATATGATAGGAGACGCGAAAGAAGGAGCTAAAAATGCGGGAGAAAAAATAAGTAGTTCTGCTAAAGAACTAAGTGATGATGCAAAAGATTTTGCTAATGGTGCTAAAGAAAAAGCATCGGAATTCGCTGATGACGCTAAAGCGTCAGCAAAGGAATTTGCCAACGATGTCAAAGAAGTCTTGAGTGATGGTAAAAATGTTGCCATCATTGCGCATATTACTTTAATAGGATGGATAATTGCAATTGTAATGAATAGTTCTGATAAAACTGAACATGGTTCATTTTATATACGTCAAGTCTTAGGTATTATGCTTTTAGGACTTGTGACTAGTTTTATACCTTTTATTAATTTTATTGCTTGGATTTTACTACTTGTTATGTGGGTAATGAGTTTGATAGGGGCTTTAAGTGGAGAAAAGAAACCAGTATTTTTACTCGGAAACCAATTCCAAGACTGGTTTAAAGGCATATAATAAAAAAGCCAGAATTAACGTTCTGGCTTTTTTTAAACATTTATCATCGTAATATTGCAATATTACGATGATAAATGTTATATTTGTTATAGAATAATAAATTATGGGAGTTACAAAACGATTTATTTTTAGCGAAAGTATTAATGAAGTTGCTAACATAGCAAGGGTGTTTTCTCATCCTGCACGTGTTGCAATCCTTAAATTTATTAGCGAACAAGAGGGTTGTATCAATAGTGATTTAGTTGATGAGATCGGTTTGTCACAAGCAACGATATCACAGCATTTAAATGTAATTGGCGATGCTGGTTTATTGAAAGGACGATTTGAAGGAAAGAAAAAATGTTATTGCTTAAATGTTGAGCGTTTTGAAGAATTTCAAGTTTTGATCAACTCCTTTTTTATAAATACAAAGACCAATTGTTGCTAGGTCAGTCGAAAATCGACTTTTATGTATCTCACTTAAAAGCAAAAAAAATAAACATATATGAAAACACAAGAACTATTTTTAATATTAGAAGATAACCAAGACAAATCATTACTGTTTGAGTATGCATCAAATAAATTTGTAGGGGCTAATTATCACATTACAGAGGTTAAGCATATTAAAGTGGACTCTGTTGACTGCGGAGCACAAACAGATGCTTGGAATGAAACGATTATCCAATTGTGGGAAAGTCCTTTGGAAATTACTAAAACCGAATATATGTCTGTTTCAAAAGCCTTAAGTATTTTGAAAACAGTGGGTAAAAAGAAATCTTATGATTTAGATTCAGAAGTTAAATTTGAATATAGCAATGCTTCATTTCATACAGCTCAATTGTTTATTAATGATTTTGAAATAGAAGATAATAACCTCATTTTTCAGTTAGGAATTGAAAAAACAGATTGTAAAGCTAAAGAATTGTGTGGACTTCCAGAAGTCGTTGTCAATACTTTAGAAAAAGCAAAAGATGCAGTAGAAACTTGTTGCTCACCAGATGGAAATTGCTGTTAGATCATTATTAATAAGTGATTGGCCAACAGTTTCAAAAATATATGCTGAAGGGATAGCTACAGGTGTAGCAACTTTTGAAACAGAAGTGCCCTCTTGGGAAGATTGGACTATAAAATATATAGACACATGTAGGCTTGTTGCAGAAATTAATAATCATGTAGTAGGTTTTATTGTATTATCTTCTGTTTCTAATAGGACAGTTTATAAAGGAGTTGCCGAAGTAAGTGTTTATATTGCGAATCCTTTTAGAAATAAAAGTATTGGAAAAACGTTGTTAATGGGGCTTATAAGAAAAAGTGAATCTTATGGGTTTTGGACTTTACAAGCTGGAATATTTTCAAACAATAAAGCTAGTATTCACTTATTTGAAAATTGTGGTTTTAGATTTGTAGGTATTCGTGAAAAAACAGGAATGCTTAAGAATAGATGGTTTGATAATTATTTTTTAGAACGACGAAGTAAATCTATTATATAAATTAAAAAAAATGAAAAATATTCTCGTACTCTGTACAGGTAATTCTTGTAGAAGTCAAATGGCTCATGGTTATTTAAACCATTTTTTAGATAATAGATCGGTAAAGGTGTATAGCGCTGGGATTGAAACCCACGGTATAAACCCTGGGGCAGCTTCAATCATGAAAGAAGATGCTCTAGATATATCTGGTCATACTTCAAATAATGTGACTGAGTATGCTCATATAGACTTTGATTTCATTATCACAGTTTGTGACCATGCGAATGAAAATTGTCCTTATATCCCAAGTAAGAATGCTTTAAGATTGCATCACAATTTTTTTGATCCTTCAAAAGTAATTGGTAATGATGAAGAAAAGCATGCAGCTTTTTTAAAAGCTAGGAATGAGATAAAGAATTATGTTGAAGATTTTGTGAGAACAAATTTTTAATCTTTTAATTTAAAATCTAAAGGTAATGTGTCCCCTAACCGCAAATTCCCCATGTAACCCATAAAATAAAAAGCACTAAGTGGACTATAATTTCCAAATTTATCAATAATGATTTCTGTATTGAAATAAGGAAGATTAGACGGTTGCTTAGAAACAAACTTTAATGAGTTGGTTCTTATGGTATCACCGTCTTGTGGTTTTTTAAATTGAGGTGTATTCTTAGTGACCGGAAAGGGTGTAGTGGAAACCATCTCAGATTGTACTTCCTCATTGTACAACACACTTAATTGTAATCGTAACTTGACTAAAACAGAATCTGATGCTTTAATTGTTCTTACATTGATATATTTTGAGGGTTCAACAACAAACGACTTACTAAAAAGTTGGTAGCCTTCTTGCTTTAAGTTTTCATTGCGTAAGGCTCTCATAAAATGTAATATAGATCCTTTGTAAGACCTGTTTCTGAAATCCTCAGCTAAGGAGTCTTTCTCTCGAATATTTTTATAAAAAGAAGTCCCTTCATAGTTAATAGATTTGATTCTAAAGACTTGTTTTTCAACGTTAACATACCCATAGTCAATACTAAAATCTTTAATTTCAAATCGTATTTGATAGTTTAAATTTTCATTATTTATAATAATTGGACGTTTAGAATGCGCGGTAAGTTGTTTTGTTTTTTTATTGAACCTTAGTAATAAATCATCTTCATTTAAAATAGTACATGACTTTCCATTTTTGGTTAGGCCTAAAAACTGGTCTCGAAAATAACGGAGTTTTTTTTCTTTTTGCATCCCATCAAAATAGGTTAGCAAAACTTCATCTAATGGATTTTCATCTTCAACTAATAAAATTTTATAGTATTTGTCTACACTATACTCAGTGATTAATATCTTTTCAAATCCCAAAAACGAAATAATTAATGGTGACGTGATTCCTGGTTTAGCAGAAATTTCAAAAACACCTTTATCGTTTGTAGAAGTTCCAATGGTTGTGTTATCAAAAAAAACAGAAGCACTTTCTATAGGTTCATTTGTTTTTGCATCAAGGACAATCCCAGAAATTGTTTGGGCATGCAGATGCATAACACATAGAAAAAGAAGATATAGTAGTATTTTAAATCTCGGCGTTTCCATTAGAAAATTTACGTTCTAATTCAGCTTGAAATTCTTCCATAACTGGTTTTACAGTGCTATCTGGTAAGTCAGCAATTTTAATGTACATTAAACCGTCTACAGAGTTATTGAATAAGGGGTCCACATTAAATGCGATAAGTCTTGCATTTTGTTTAATATATTTTTTTAGAAGCACAGGCATTCTTAGCGCTCCTGGTTCTATCTCATCTATAATTTTATCAAACTTGTTTAAATCCGCTTCTGTTTCATCAAAAACGAAATCTTTATCAGCGTCTTTTAGTTTGACCTTAAACTCCTTTTTAGGATGAACGTATTGAGCTACGTAAGGATCGTAATAGTGTGATTTCATAAACTCAATCATTAGTGATTTTGAAAAATTCGAAAATTGATCACTAATACTAACACCTCCAATTAAATATTTATGTTCAGGGTATCTCAATGTGGTGTGAACAATACCTTTCCAAAGTAAAAATAAAGGCATTGGTTTTTGCTGGTATTCTTTGATGATGAAGGCACGACCCATTTCTATAGATTCGCTCATCATTTTATAAAGTTCTGGCTCAAATCTAAATAAATCTTGAAGGTAAAAACCATCAATACCATAACGCTCAAAAATTTTAGAACCTAATCCCATTCTATAGGCTCCAGCAAGTTTTTTGGTGCTGGTATCCCATAAAAACATGTGGTGATAGTAAGTGTCAAAACTATCTAAATCTATAGCTTCGTTAGTGCCTTCTCCAATTTCTCTAAACGTAATTTCTCGCAAACGACCAATTTCATGTAGTATGTTTGGGATGAGTTTAGCTTCAGTTAAATAGACCTCGTAATTTTTACTTTCTAGTAATCTAAAATCACCTTTTCTTAAGGCATCAACTTCCGAAGCCATTTTTTCTGCACTTACAGATCCCACAATACGCTTTGGTGGTTTTGCAGGTGGCTTCAATTTGTTGGATATATTATCTAGTATCTTGGATTTTTCTTCGAAAGCATTCGATAAAATATAAGTTTTACGTCTTATAAAATCTGAAAAATCAGCTAGGGATTTATGCTCTTTTTGATCATTTATCGAAATTGCTCTACCAATTCTAACTTTAATTACTCTGTTTTTTTGAGTGAGAACTTCAGAAGGTAATTTTGCAGTTCTAAACGTATCGCTAATCTTTGATAGTTTGTAAAATAACTTACTGTTTTTTGCATGGAAATAAATTGGTACTACAGGCACTTCTGCTTTTTGAATTAATTTCATTGCAGCCTCTTCCCAAGGTTTATCAACGACGAGTTTTCCGTCTTTATAAGTAGATACTTCTCCAGCAGGAAATATACCTAACGGGTGGCCCGCTCTCAAATGTAAAATTGAATTTTTAAATCCAGCAATACTAGATTTTATATCTTTTCTGTCTTCAAAAGGATTGACAGGCATAATGTAAGGCTTCAATGGTTCAATTCTATGCAATAAGAAATTTGCTATAATCTTAAAATCTTGACGTTGCTCAATCATAAGCTTTAGCAACAAAATCCCGTCAATTCCACCAAGCGGATGATTAGAAACTGTAATATAAGCACCATCTTTTGGTAGACGTTTTAAATCTTCTTCAGGAATTTCAAACTTAATTTGAAAATCGTCCATAATCGCATCCAAAAATTCACCGTCTCTCAAATGCTTATTGCGTTTATAAAATCTATTGATTGTAGATATTTTTAAAACCTTCATTAAAAGCCATCCAAAAAACGTACCTATAAAGCCATACTTATCCACATTAATTGCTTTTGCAACTTCCTTTGCGGTAACTAATCCTGTGTCTTGTTCGTTGGTCATATATGGTTGATCGTAACGGTAAAAATAGTAAATTCTTTATTGAGTTACTATTTGAATTGTTTCATGTGTTAACTGTTTTAATAGTAGGTCTTTGTCTTTTTCTATGGAAGCAATTGCTTGTTCGTTATAATGTCGTACTGTATAAAGACTAACGTTTTCATTAATTGTTACTTTAAATTTTGCTTTTAAGTGTTGAAGTAGTCGCTCTAAATTATCATATGTATTCTCAAAACATACCGAAAAGCTAATTGCAGAATTCTGAATCACATCAACCTTCATTTTATAGAGGTGTAATAATTTAAAAATCTCGCTAATGTTTTCTTCTACGATATAGCTAAAATCTAACGATGATAAAGAAATCAATACTTGGTTTTTCTTTACAATATAACAAGGCACATTTGGTTCAATCCCAATACCTTTTCCTACACGTGTGCCGGGATTTTTAGGGTTAAAAAAAGATTTCACAAACAAAGGAATTTCTTTTTGCTGTAATGGTTGTAACGTCTTAGGATGAATTACAGAAGCTCCATAAAATGCTAATTCTATAGCTTCTCGATAAGAAATATTATTCAACAATTGTGCGTTTTCAAAATAGCGAGGGTCTGCATTTAAAACACCTGGCACATCTTTCCAAATAGTTACGCTTTCAGCATTTAAACAGTAGGCAAAAATAGCTGCTGTATAATCACTTCCTTCTCGCCCTAAGGTTGTGGTAAAATTATTAGCATCACTCCCTAAAAACCCTTGAGTAATATTGAGAACTTTAGTGTCAAAATTTGTTTTTATATTAGTTTGTGTGTGTTCCCAATCTACATTAGATCTACGATAGTAGTCATCGGTTTTAATAAATTCACGTACATCTAACCAATTGTTTTTCAGTCCAATATCATTGAGATAAGCACTTATGATTGTCGTTGATAATAATTCTCCAAAACCAATGACTTGGTCGTAGATAAAGTTGTAATCTGGTGATTTATTCCGAAGAAAAAAACCATTTAAATCTTCAAAAATAGATGATACCCTTTTAAATATTGGATGTTGCGTATTCTCAAAAAGATCTAATACAATAGTGTTATGAAATTCTTTAATAGTTTGGATAGAACGAGGTAGTTCAGTTTTATTATCAAAATAATTTTTAATAACTAATTCCATGGCATTGGTCATTTTGCCCATTGCAGAGACAACAACCAATGTGTTTTTATAGCCAACTTGCTCTAACACGCTAGCTAGATTTTTTACGCCATCTGCATTTTTAACAGAGGCTCCTCCAAATTTAAATACTTGCATATTAAATATTTGATATATAATTTTTTATTCCCTTTTCGTCGAGGTGAACAACATCCCAATCGCGTTTCACATGTGCACCTTTCTTTTCATAAAAAGTAATTGCAGGCTCGTTCCAATCAATTACTTCCCAGCTTATACGTTTAACGCCTAAACTATGACCGTATTTTACTACCTCGTCTAAAAGGGCAGTGCCTAATCCCGTGCCTCTTTTGTTTTGGCTCACAATTAAATCTTCTAAGTGTAAAATTGGGCCTTTCCATGTCGAGAATCTATTATAAACTAAAGCGATACCTTCTACAATGCCATCATACGTGGCAACAAAGCACACAAATTGCTTTGGGTTTTCAAAGGCACCTTTTTCTAAATCAACAACAGTGACTTCAACAGCGTCTGGCTCTTTTTCAAAAACCGCTAGTTCATTGATAAGCTCTAATACTCGAGGCATATCATTTTTAGTGGCTTGGCGAATGGAAAACGTCATAAATTTTCTTTAGCTCAAATATAGTTCAAACTAAAGAATTAGCGCACACAATAATTGTACGAAAACGTTGTAGGTGAGCAAAAAAATAAGATATTTGCAAAAACAACAACACTACATGTCTCGACAAAATCAAACCTTAGGCGAATTTATTATAGAAAATCAATCGTCTTTTAAATATACATCTGGAGAGTTATCCAGATTAATAAACTCCATTAGATTAGCAGCAAAAGTCGTTAATCACGAAGTAAACAAGGCAGGTTTAGTTGATATTATTGGTGCAGCAGGAGATACAAACATCCAGGGTGAAGATCAGCAAAAGTTAGATGTTTATGCAAATGATAAGTTCATCCAAACGATGACCAAACGAAATATTGTGTGTGGTATAGCTAGTGAAGAGGAAGATGATTTTATAGCAATTAATAGTCAAGACGAGAATAACCAAAATAAATATGTGGTATTGATAGATCCTTTAGATGGATCTTCAAACATAGATGTTAATGTGTCTGTTGGAACCATTTTTTCTATTTATAGACGCGTTACACCCGTTGGTACACCTGTAACAATTGAGGATTTTCTTCAAAAAGGGAATCAGCAAGTAGCAGCAGGATATGTCGTTTACGGTACATCAACCATGCTTGTTTATACAACAGGTGATGGTGTAAATGGGTTTACACTTAACCCAGCAATAGGTACCTTTTATTTATCCCATCCAGATATGCGCTTTCCCGAAGACGGTAAAATTTACTCTGTGAATGAAGGTAATTATATTCACTTTCCTCAAGGGATAAAAAACTATATTAAATACTGTCAGCAAGAAGAAGGAGACCGTCCGTATACAAGTCGTTATATTGGGTCTTTGGTATCAGATGTCCATAGAAATATGATCAAAGGCGGTATTTATTTATACCCAAAAAGTTCTATGAATGCAGAAGGTAAATTGCGTTTACTTTATGAATGCAATCCTATGGCATTTATTGCAGAGCAAGCTCATGGTAAAGCTAGTGACGGATTTACAAGAATCATGGACATAGAGCCAACTGAGCTTCACCAACGTGTTCCTTTTATCTGCGGAAGCAAAAATATGGTAGAAAAGGCTGAGGAGTTTATGCGTAATGCTGCGGTATGAAAATTAGATGTTTTCTTCGGAAATGTAACATGATTCACAATTTTGACTGGTCGCTACAGCTCCTCCAATAGAGAATTAGCGAGATTTAAAAACAACACATAAAAAAAAGCAGTCTAATTTAGACTGCTTTTTTTACTATCGTTAAGAATCTTTTATTGATTCATAAGTTTCATTTTTTCAGTAAATTCATCCAGATCTACCTCATAGTGTACTAAAGTCAAAGCTTTATCTGTAATATATTTTACATTATCTTGATTAAATCCTAAACCAATACATAATCGTTCTAGTAAACGAACTTGATCTTCACCTTCAATATGATCTGCCCAAACCATACGCGATAAATCAAAAAGACGCTCTAAACGCACATCGTAGGATGTTGGTGGATTAATAGGATGGCTTTTATAATCTTTTAAAATAGCTTTATAATCCGTTTCGGTGATGTCCAATCGTGTCGCTAGACGGTCTAAAAATGCTTTTTCTGATTCATTGATAATACCATCACTCATAGCAACTCTTACAATAGATGCAAAATGATCTTCATTACGTTTTTGAAATCCGCTTTCGAATAATTCTGAAAATGACATATGTTTTAATATTTGGTGGCACAAAGATAGTTTTATTAATACATTTTAACAATATGCTCAAGCACAAATATTTTATATTTGCACAAAATAAAATGTCTTGAGTAAATCCATTCTCTCGCAAACGTATGCACAGGCTTTGCAAATGCGAAATCTGCACACTGCTATTGCTAATACCCAAAATAAGGTACACCTTAATGGACTCGTTGGTTCATCATTATCACTCGTTTTAAGTGAAAGTTTTAAATCTACGGAGCTTCCGTTTCTTCTTATATTTAACGATAAAGAAGAAGCTGCCTTTTACCTTAATGATTTAGAAGCATTGCTTGGTGATAAGGATGTGCTTTTCTATCCAGGAAGCTATAGAAGACCTTATCAAATTGAGCAAACTGATAATGCTAATGTGCTCTTGAGAGCAGAGGTGTTAAACCGTATCAATTCACGTAAAAAACCTGCAATAATTGTGACGTATCCAGATGCACTTTTTGAGAAAGTGGTCACACGTCGAGAGTTGGAAAAGAATACTCTAAAAATGGCAGTTGGTGATGAATTATCACTTGACTTTGTCAATGAAGTATTGTTTGAATACAAGTTTAAACGTGTAGATTTTGTAACCGAA
>Ga0115008_10000920_pt1 | contig 23099 bp, 17 predicted proteins | sample FraStrMetagenome_FD_87164 | JGI IMG/M metagenome (GOLD analysis project Ga0115008, IMG submission 87164) | Marine eukaryotic phytoplankton communities from Arctic Ocean - Fram Strait ARC3M Metagenome | ecosystem: Environmental > Aquatic > Marine > Oceanic | place: Fram Strait | collected...
ACATATTTACGAAGTGAAACTTTATTTATGATTGATAAAGATGAATAAAAACTACTCAGCATTTAAATATTAAAATGGTTTGAAATATTTATTATACCAATTAAGAGAATATACTTTTTATACTAGTTATAAAAACGGAAGGCTATTCAATAATAATGAAATAATGGTATGAGCTTATATTTCAACTGTAATTGAATTTATACGTGTAGGAGTCTAAATTCGTAATATAAAAGCTTGGATATTTCCTTGGTTCTTTTAAACAATATATATATTGTATATTGGAAAATTAAATTAAAACAGCAAGCCAACTCCAAAGATCCTTAAAATAATAAAAAACATAGAAATGAGATCCACAACAACAAGTTTAAGGGTATTTGGTATGTATATGATACTCATTCCTGGAATTGGACTAATGATAGTTCCTAATTTTATACTTGATTTATTCAAGTTAAGTTATGGAGAAGAATTATGGATACCAAGAATGATTGGACTTCTAGCATTTATTATTGGAGTATTTGATATCTACATTGCAAAATATGAGATTAATAAGCTTTACAAATTGACAATCATACTCAGATATTTTGCAGCTATATTTATGATTGCACTTTGGTTGTTAGAAGAAGTTGAAATTATGATTCTTTTATTTGCAGTAATAGATGCAGCTGGTGCCTATTGGACCATGGCAACTTTAAAACATACGCAACAGAACAAAGCCTAATTATTTAAAAATAAAGTATAACTATATCCTTTAAATAAAGTACAAAAACTAAAAACAGATTCATAACTTTACTAATTATATTGATTTTATATATAAAAATAAATCAACAACAACTCTTTGGTTTTAATTACTAAAATAATTATACGTATACATATATTGAAAAAATTAACTTATAATTCTCGTGGAATTACCGGTAATTTATTTTTAAAACTTGGAGCAATATCTCTGTAAGAAATTTGTTTTTTTTTAGAAACCATTATAAGTAAGTCATAACTTAATGTAAATAAAGTCCCAGTCCTAAAAGTTTCTAATAGTAATATTTCCAACTCTAACATGGCCTCTTTTATAAAAAATTGTTTGTACTTATTATCGCCTGAAGCGAATCGATACTTGAACTCTAGAGCTATTTTACGATCAACCATTAATAAACGCATATATATGTTTAATAGACCTTCACTTTTTTTAATAGGTTTGCTTAAGGTTAATTTCACAAACTCATCATTTGAAATACTTTCCTTCAAAGCTTCAAAAAATTCAGTAAATTGACTCATCCTACAAATATATATTGTTTTAAAATAAAAAACGTCACTTAAAAGTGACGTTTTTAAAATTATTAAACTAATTTAATTATGCTCTAAAAACAATTTTACGCATTCTTAAGCTTTCTGGAGTTACCTCTAAATACTCATCTGCTTTAATGTATTCCATGTTTTCCTCGAGAGAAAAATCTACTTTTGGAGCAATCTTCATTGCATCGTCTGTTCCAGATTTACGCATATTTGTTAATTGCTTTCCTTTAATTAAGTTTACGGCTAAGTCATCTGACTTGGAGTTCTCTCCAATAACCTGACCAATATAAATTTCTTGATTAATATCTATAAAGAAGCGTCCTCTGTCTTGTAAACGATTTAATGCATATGCAGTAGCTTTACCAGCAGCAGATGAAATAATAGCACCTTTTACTTCTTCAGTAAAATCTCCTTTATAAAGGCCATATTCACTAAATCTATGGTTAATAATAGCTGTACCAGCTGTAGCTGTTAAAATTCTATTTCTTAAACCAATTAATCCTCTAGAAGGAATTGAAAATTCTAAATGCTGTAAATCTCCTTTTGGCTCCATAATTAATAGATCTCCTTTTCTAAGAGATACTAAATTAATAGCTTTAGAAGCAGCCTCCTCAGGAACATCAATAGACAATGTTTCCATTGGTTCATGTTTCTTACCGTCTATTTCTTTTAAAATTACTTGTGGACGTCCAACTTGTAATTCATACCCTTCTCTACGCATTGTTTCGATTAATACAGATAGGTGTAATACTCCACGTCCGAAAACATTAAATTTATCTTCACTATCTGTAGTTTCTACTTTTAACGCAAGATTTTTTTCTAATTCTTTAAATAAACGATCTCTTAAGTGACGAGATGTTACATATTTACCCTCTTTACCAAAAAATGGAGAGTTGTTAATTGTAAACAACATACTCATTGTAGGTTGATCTATTTCTGTTCTTGGTAATGCTTCTGGATTTTCTAAATCTGCAATTGTATCACCAATTTCAAATCCTTCTATACCGGTAATAGCACAAATATCTCCACAAGGTACTTTTTTAACTTGAACTTTACCCATTCCTTCGAATACATGTAGTTCTTTAATTCTTACCTTTTTAGTTGATCCATCAGCTTTACATAGCATGTAATCTTTACCAGCTTCTAAATCTCCACGAAAAATACGTCCAATAGCTATTCTACCTGTAAATGATGAAAAGTCTAAAGAAGTAATTTGCATTTGTGGTGTTCCTTCATTGTACTTAGTTTCAGGAATAGACTCTAATACAGCATCTAACAATGGAATAATATTATCTGTTTCATTTTTCCAATCAGTACTCATCCAATTGTTTTTTGCAGAACCATAAACGGTAGCAAAATCTAATTGTTCTTCAGTAGCCTCTAATGCAAACATTAAATCAAAAACTTTTTCGTGAACCAAGTCAGGAGTACAGTTTTCTTTATCTACTTTATTTACAACTACAATAGGAGTTAATCCTAACTCTAAAGCCTTACCTAATACAAAACGGGTTTGTGGCATTGGTCCTTCAAATGCATCAACTAATAATAAAACACCATCAGCCATTTTTAATACACGCTCTACTTCTCCACCAAAATCGGCGTGACCAGGGGTATCAATTACATTGATTTTTGTACCCTTGTACATTACAGATACGTTTTTAGAAAGAATTGTAATTCCTCTTTCACGTTCAAGATCATTATTGTCTAACAATAAATCTTTGCGTTCTTTACGATCGTCTAAAATTTTTGCTTGATCTATGATTTTATCAACTAATGTTGTTTTACCGTGGTCAACGTGAGCTATAATAGCGATGTTTCTTATTGATTGCATTTGTAATTTCTTAAATTTCGTGCAAAAGTAGTTGTTTAGAAGTGATTTACACCAAATTTATCTTTTTTTTTTAAATTAGATGATGGTTCTATAAATTTTTATCTGAATGGTATCAAATAGTATTGTACTTTATAAGTTAATTTAAAGTATTCTAGCAATAAATTGAATGAATTCAATTCCAAAGGAGTGCGTTATAAATAATTTATGAGAGCTACAATTGAAATAAAAATATGGACAACTATACATCAACTTTTTATTTTACAGCATCCCCAAATAATTAGAGAAATATCCAATAAAACTAAAAAAAAAAAAATATAGCAGCCTTTTATAGTCTTCTTCGCTTACGTTCTGTTTTGATTAAGTTTAATTCTCTGCTAGTCTGACCGGCAACTGAAGTATTCTCCTCTGCTCTTCTAATTAGGTATGGCATAACGTCTCTAACGGGTCCAAAAGGAACATATTTTGCAACATTATAACCTTCATTTGCTAAATTATAGCTTAAATGATCGCTCATCCCGTATAATTGACCAAACCATAAACGCATATCACCTGATTTAATCTTATACTTTTTAGCAAGATCCATAACTAAAGCAGAGCTTTCTTCATTATGGGTTCCTGCAAACAATGCTAATTTAGGATGTTCCATCATGTATGAAATAGCGGTGTTGTAGTTATCATCAGTAGCTTTTTTATTCTTGCAGATAGGTGATGTGTATCCTTTAAAATCAGCTCTTTCCCTCTCTTTTTCCATGTATGCACCACGAACTACTTTCATACCAATATAAAACCCTTTTTTTTGTGCTCTTAAATACAATGCCTTTAAGTAGTCCATTCTATCATGACGATACATTTGAAGGGTATTGAAAACAATGGCTTTTTCTTTATTGTAAATTTCCATTAATTCTTCAATTAAATCATCAGCAGAATTTTGCATCCAACTTTCTTCTGCATCAATTAATAATGGAACATCTTTATCTAAAGCTAATTTGCAAACTTTATGAAAACGAGCCACTACTCTATTCCACTCTTCTCGCTCTGTTGTATTTAACGTTTTTCCTTCCGATATTTTTTGATATAATGCAAACCTACCAAACCCTGTTGGCTTAAAAACTGCATAAGGAATTGATTTCTTCTCTTCTGCAAAATTAATTGTTTTTATAGTTTTTGCTAAAGCATCATCAAAACTAGCTTCATCTTCTTTACCCTCAACAGAATAATCTAATATAGAATGTACATTTTTTGTAAATATTTTTTCAATAGTTGGCAAACAATCACCCTCTGTTACTCCACCACAAAAATGATCAAAAACAGTATATTTAATTAAACCTTCAACTGGCAAATGTGCTTTTAATGCAAAGTTTGTAACAGCTGTTCCAATTCGAACCATTGGTTGATTTTGTATCATCCTAAATAAAAAGTAAGCACGTTCTAATTCAGAATCAGATTTTAAAGAAAAAGCTATTTCAGTGTTGTCAAAAAGGTTCATCAGATAAATTTTAATTACAACAAAGATAAGTATCAACTAGTAATAATTCAATTTTTTCTATTTAATTTGCACTCTTAATATTTTATATATGAAAACCATCCAAGCTGAATCATATCCTGTTCATTTTCAAGAAAAAGCATATTTAGAACTTACCAAGTTAATAATTCGAAATGAGTATTCTAGAATCTTTATTTTAGTTGATGAAAATACAATGGAATTTTGTTATCCTAAATTTATACCAAATTTAAAAACAGATTCAATCATTGAGGTTATAGAAATAGAAGCTGGTGAAATTAATAAAAACATAGAAACTTGTATTGGTGTTTGGACAGCTATTACAGAATTAGAAGGAGATAGAAAAAGCCTCTTAATAACACTTGGTGGTGGTGTAATTACAGATTTAGGTGGTTTTGTTGCTTCTACCTACAAACGTGGAATTGATTTTGTGAATGTTCCTACAACTTTATTGTCAATGGTAGATGCATCTGTAGGTGGGAAAACTGGAGTTGATTTAGGCGTACTAAAAAATCAAATTGGACTGTTTTCAAATCCTGAAATGGTTATTGTAGATACAGAATATTTAACAACTGTAACAGAACGAGAAATCAAATCTGGAATCGCAGAAATTATTAAATATGGGGTAACTTATGATATTAAACTTTTTAATGAAATAAATATTAATAAAAACTTAAAAATCAATGATTTAATATATAGATCTATAGAGATAAAGAATGAGGTTGTTTTAAAAGATCCCAGAGAAAATAATCTACGAAAAATATTAAATTTCGGCCATACAATTGGACATGCAATTGAGTCTTTTTATTTAGAATCTGACGATAAAGAGAACCTAACACACGGTGAATCAATTGCCATTGGAATGGTATGCGAAAGTTATATTTCTAACAAGCTTTTAAGCTTTCCTGAAAGTAAGTTGATGACTATTAAAGAAACTATTTTATCTATTTATGATAAAACTATTTTACTAAAAAAAGATTTTTCTTTGATCTTAGAATTTTTAAAACATGATAAAAAGAATGTAAAAGGTCAGGTTAACTTTGTACTTCTAAAAGATTATGAAGACCACAAGCTGGACTGTAAAGTACCTGAGGAATTAATTATTGAAAGTATGGAATTTTATAATTCTTAAACCTTTACAGAACAAGACTTATAGATATCTTCATACACTGGTAAGATATTTTCTAATGAAAACCTTTTGGTATGTTCTTTTGCATTCTCTTTAAAACGATTCAAAGTTTTATCATCTTGTAATATGGAAATTGCGTTTCTAGCCATGTCTTCTATATTTCCTAAATCACTTAAAAAACCTGTTTCTCCATGAATATTTACTTCAGGTAAACCACCTGTATTTGTAGATATTACTGCTGTTTTAGCTGCCATAGCCTCTAGTGCTGCCAGACCAAAACTCTCAGTTTCTGAGGGCAATAAAAACACATCAGAATAACATAAAATTTTTGCTACTTCATTGCTATTGCCTAAAAAAATAACATCATCAGAAATCTTTAGTTTATTTACTAGACTTTCAGCTTTAATTCTTTCGGGTCCTTCACCAATCATTAATAATTTGGAGGGAGTCTCTTTATTTACTTCATAAAAAACCTTGATGACATCTTCTACCCTTTTTACAGGTCTAAAATTACTAATATGTGTTAAAATTCTCTCATTTGGCTTTGCTAAAGCAATTCTTTTACATTCAGTCTCTTTTAATAAATCATACTTTTCTACATCAATAAAATTATAAACTACTTTAATATCATTTTTGATATTAAAAAGCCTATTTGTAGTTTGCTTCAGGTTTTTTGAAACTGCTGTAACAATATCAGAATTATTAATACTAAATTCTACTGCCGTTTTATACGTTGGATGGCTTCCTACAAGTGTAATATCTGTTCCGTGCAAAGTAGTTACTACTTTTACATGAATTCCTTTTTCCCTTAACATCTTTTTTGCCATAAACGCAGCATAAGCATGGGGAATTGCATAATGAACATGCAATACTTCTAGATCGTGTTTCTCCACAACTTCTACCATTTTACTAGACAATGCTAATTCATAAGGTTGGTACTGAAACAAGGGATATTCTTCTATCACTACTTGATGAAAATGTAAATTATGTGACAAAAAATCTAGACGAACTGGTTGAGTATAAGTAATAAAATGAACTTCATGCCCTTTATCTGCCAACGCCATTCCTAATTCCGTTGCCACTACACCACTTCCTCCAAATGTTGGATAACATACTATTCCTATTTTCATAAATTGCATTAATAAGATTAATAATTAATCACTTTAAATGTAAAGATAAAGGTATTCTTAAACTTTAATTCAAAAAACAAGCATAAAAATAACCTACAATTAAAATTGTAGGTTGTATATAAAAAGTCTGAAATAAATTCGATTTTAGTAGTCTCCTAAAGTTTCTGGGTTTTGTTTCAAAGCATTTTCTAATTGCTCATCGTTTGGTGCTTTACCGTGCCAAGCGTGAGTATCCATCATAAAATCAACACCATTACCCATTTCTGTGTGCAATAAAATACAAACTGGCTTTCCTTTACCAGATCTAGATTTTGCATCCGATAAACCAGCTTGAATCGCCTGAATGTTATTACCTTCCTCTACTTCTAAAACATCCCAACCAAAAGCTTCAAACTTCGCCTTAATGCTTCCCATCGGTAAAACATCATCAGTAGCTCCATCTATCTGTTTTCCATTTAAATCTATAGTCGCAATTAAATTGTCAATCTTTTTACCCGAGGCATACATTGCAGATTCCCAGATTTGGCCTTCTTGCAATTCTCCGTCTCCATGCAAAACGTAGACCAATCTATCATCTCCATTTAATTTTTTAGCCTCAGCAGAACCTATTGCAAAACTCATTCCTTGACCCAAAGAACCCGATGCAACACGAATTCCAGGTAAACCTTCATGTGTTGTTGGGTGACCTTGTAAACGAGTATTTAATTTCCTAAACGTTGCTAATTCAGGCACTGGAAAATATCCACTACGTGCTAAAACACTATATAAAACTGGAGAAATATGTCCGTTAGACAGGAAAAACAAATCTTCTCCTTTTCCATCCATATTAAAATCTGATGAATGTTTCATCACATCTTGATATAAAATTGTTAAAAATTCTGCACAGCCTAAAGAACCTCCAGGGTGACCAGAATTAACTGCATGAACCATGCGTAGGATATCTCTACGAACTTGCTGAGTAAAGTCTTGTAATTGTTTTGTAGTTGGCATTGTTATAATTTTATTGATGGCAAAAGTAATTTTTTAATAATGATAAACCAATTTTAAAATTCTATTTATTCTAAAATTCTATTAACATATTGTTGATTTAACAATATGAATAAAAATAGAAGTATGTATAATTTACATCGTTTTTTTTGCAATTATTTTTGACTGCCTTTTCCTTGAAGTTATAAAGTAAACACCTGTCAATAACACTATAGCAGCTAAAATAGATTGAGTTGTTAATTCTTCATCCAAAAAATACCAGCCTAATAACATGGCAACTATTGGGTTTACATATGCAGATGTAGCCACCTTCTCTGGGGAAACTACTTTTAATAGATAATTAAATGATGTAAATGCTATAATACTACCAAAAACAACAAGCAATAGCAAAGAAACTTGTGCTTTTAAAGTTAATTCTGTTGGTAGAATCCAAACTTCATTTAATAAAAGACTTGATATTAAAAGAATAATTCCTGAAAATAACATCTGATAACCGGTACTCACAAAAAAGTTTTTTGGTAGGTTTGCTTTCGACACAAAAACACTTCCGTAACTCCAACTTAGTACACAACTTAAAATCATAAAGATCCCTAGAATACTATTTTCCTGGGTTGAAATACCTTTTTGGTTGATAAGAAGGTACATACCTAAAACACCCAAAAAGACACCTATAATCGATTTTATTTGCATTTTTTTTCCATCTATCAGACGTAATAGAAAAAGCACAAACAATGGTTGTGTAGAGGCTAAAAGTGCTGCAAAACTACTATCTACATATCTTAACGCCCAAACAAAAACTCCGTTGCCGTAGACTAAGAATAAAAAACCAGCAATTATAGAATTTATAATTTGCTTTTTACTAATTGATAATTTGTAGTTTAAGATTTTAGCTATAATTAAAATTAAAAAACCTGCAATTATAAAACGAGTTGCTGATAACAATAAGGGTGAAATTTCGCTGACAGCAATTTTATTTAAAACATAGGTTGAACCCCAAATTATATAAATTGAAAAAAACGATAAAACAATAAGAAGTTTCGTGTTATTTTTCAAAACTATTTAAGTTTTTTGTTTTTTCTTTTTTGCCGCAGGAAACAAAACATTATTTAAAATTAATCTATAACCAGGTGAAGTTTTGTGTAAATCTAATTCTGTTTTGGGATCACCAACTCGATGTGTATAATCTTCTGGGTCATGTCCTCCATAAAAAGTAAACATCCCTTTCCCTTTTGTGCCATGAATATAACGAGCTTCTCTATTTGTTCTATTTTCTCCCAAAACCAATACATTACTTTTTACCATATTTCTATCAAAAGAAGTAGTTTGTCCCATAAATCCTTTTACTAAAACTGTATGGTTTTGAGTTAACATTGTTGGAACAGGATCCCATTTTGCAGAAAACTCAACCAATGAAAAATAATCTGATGTTTTAGGAATTTTACGCTTTCTTGTCATATCAATTGTAGAAAACTCATAGGTTGACGGGTTTCTAATCAAATCAAAATCTTTGAACGCAAAGGTTTTGTTATAGTTTATTTTAGATTGATAATTGGGTGTAGATGCATCTCCGTCAAACATTGCTTCTGCTATGTCTATTCCTTCTGCAGACAATGCAATATCAAAACTATCCGTCGCAGAACACATGGCAAACATAAATCCGCCACCTATTACATAATCTCTAATTTTTTTTGAAACTGCTAGTTTTTCTTGAGAAACTTTAGAGAACCCTAATTCTTTAGATAATTTTTCTGCACGTTGCTTCCCTTCTATATACCAAGGTGCTGTTCTAAAAGAACCATAAAAACGACCATATTGGCCTGTGAAATCTTCATGATGTAAATGCAACCATTCGTATATTAGTAATTTATCTTCCAAAACTTCTTTATCGTAAATTACATCAAAAGGAATTTCTGCATAGGTTAAAACCATGGTAACAGCGTCATCCCAAGGCATTTTATCTTTTGGAGAGTAGACGGCTATTTTTGGAGCTTTTTCTAAAGTTACCGCATCTTGATTAGAAGATGGCGCAGCTATTTCTTGTAGTATTAATTGTGCTTTAGCGTCTGAAATTATTTGATAAGAAACTCCTCTAATTTTACATTCATTCTCGATAGCTTTATTATTTTCTATTAAAAAAGCACCACCATCATAGTTTAATAACCACTTAGATTTTAAACCAGCTTCTAAACCAAAATAAACAATTCCGTATGCCTTTAAATGGTTTTTCTGATTGTCGTAACTCATGGGCACGTAAATAAATGATGCCCAAATGGAGTTTGATATCAATATAAATAAAAGTATTGTTATGATTTTTTTCATATTAAAAACTAAAATACACGTTTTACTTAGAGATGATTATTGATCTATATTTTTATATTTTTTCACTATTTAAAAAGGAACATCATCATCACCAAAAGCATCTTTTGGTTCAATTCTTTGGTTTACAGAAAAATCGTCAGCATTCATAGAAGATTGAAATTCTGAACTAAAGCCTTCCTCTAAATCAGAGAACTTAGCTAAATGGCCTGTAAATTTCAAACGAATATTTTCTAAACCACCATTTCTATGTTTTGCAACAATAAATTCACCTTGCCCTTCACATGGTGTATGCTCATCATCATCCCATTCTGTCATTCCGTAATATTCTGGACGGAAAATAAAAGATACAATATCTGCATCTTGCTCGATGGCACCAGATTCACGTAAATCAGATAATAAAGGTCTTTTACTTCCTCCTCGAGTTTCAACAGCTCGAGATAATTGAGAAAGTGCTATCACTGGAACTGACAATTCTTTTGCTAGTGCTTTTAAATTTCTAGAGATCATGGATATTTCTTGTTCTCTATTCCCTCCACCTTTTCCGTTTCCTCCAGCTGTCATTAGTTGCAAATAATCAATAACAATAATCTTTACGCCATGTTGTGAGACTAATCTACGAGCTTTTGCACGTAGATCGAAAATTGACAAAGAGGGTGTGTCATCTATAAAAATAGGAGCATCAGAAAGTTTCTTGACTTTTACATTTAATTGTTCCCATTCATGAGGTTCTAAATTTCCTTTTCTTAATTTTTCTGAAGTTAAACCAGTTTCTGAAGAAATCATACGCGTAATTAACTGAACAGAGGACATCTCTAGAGAAAATACAGCTACACCATGATTAAAATCAATGGCCATATTTTTTGCCATCGAAATTACAAATGCAGTTTTTCCCATACCAGGACGTGCAGCAATAATGACTAAATCGGAAGGCTGCCAGCCAGAGGTTAATGCATCTAATTTTGTAAAGCCTGTTTCTAAACCAGACATTCCCTCAGAATTACCTATCTCTTGAATCTTTTTTAAAGCTTGTTTTACAAGTGAACCTGCATCTTCTGAACTCTTTTTTAAGTTTCCTTGTGTAACTTCAAACAACTTCCCCTCAGCATCATCTAATAAGTCGAAAACATCTGTAGTCTCGTCGTAAGCATTTTCTATAATTTCACTTGAGATTGATATTAATTTTCGCTGAATATATTTTTGTAATATAATACGTGCATGAAACTCAATATGAGCAGAAGAAGCTACTTTTTGGGTTAAACGGATCAAATAAAAATCTCCACCAACCAATTCAAGTTTTGCATTCTTTTTTAACTGATTAGAAACCGTTAATAAATCTATTGGTTCTGAATTTTGAAATAATTGATAAATTGCTCCATAAATCTCTTGGTGTTTTGAATCATAAAAAGCGTCTGAATGTAAAATATCTATGACATCATCAATTCCTTTTTTATCAATCATCATGGCACCTAAAACAGCTTCCTCTAATTCTACTGCTTGGGGCGGTATTTTACCTTTTTCAAGACTAATTATTCTTGATTTATCTATTTTTTTTCCTGCTAAAGGTGTTGTTTTTTCCATCTTCACAAATGTACTTTTTTTAGATTGAAAATCTTTTCTAAAACTTTACTTTAATTTGTAAACAAATATTGTAGATAAAAATGTTATTATGTTGTTAATAACCAATCAACTTCCAAAATGAATTCTTAGTTTTATTTAAAAATTAAATTAATTAAAAGTTTATTTCACATATATTTACCTGAATATTTTTATAATTAAACTCAATTATTTATTGAAAACAAGTAAAAAACATATTTATCTTACCGCATTTTTACCTATTCAAGTTATACTGCTTAAATTAGCTGCCAATAACCCCCAATTTATTGAGTATTATTACTCAAACGGAATTTATCCATTCATATCTTCATTTTTAAGAATTGCTTTAGGTTGGATTCCTTTTTCTGTTGGAGACATCTTATTAATTCTTAGTTTGTTTGTGTTTCTTAAATTTATTTACACATTAATTTCAAATAAATTTATACATTTTATTCCCAAAATCATACATTTTACCGCAACATTATCAATTATTTATTTTTGTTTTTACTTTTTTTGGGGATTAAATTACTACAGAAATCCGTTAGCTAAAAACCTTAATTACCCTCAATCTGAATACAAAACAGAACAACTTAAAAAAGTAACTGAACACATTATTAAAAAGTTAAATGAGTATCAATTTAAAATCACAAAAAATGATACTTTAAAAGTTAATAATCCATATTCTCAGAAAGAAATGTATGTTATGGCAATTGATGGGTATAACAATTTATCAAAAGACTTTCCTCAGTTGGAATATAAACATGCATCAATAAAAAATTCATTTATAAGCTTATTACAAAGTTATAACGGTACTGCTGGATATTTAAACCCTTTAACTGGAGAAGCTCAAATAAATGATAAAATTCCCAAAACAAGTTACCCAACAACAACATGTCATGAAATGGCGCATCAATTAGGTTTCGCAGCGGAAAATGAGGCTAATTTTATAGGATTTTTAGCAGCTAACTATCATGAAAATAACTATTTTAAATATGCAAGTTACAGAATGGCTTTTGGATATTGTATTTCTGAAATTAAAAGGCGTGATGTAGAAATATCGAAAGAACTATGGAAAACAGTGAATTTAGGAATCACTAAAGATTTTAATGCTAGCTATGAGTTTTGGCAAGAATATAAAAACCCACTAGAACCACTGATTAAAAAAGGGTACAACACATATTTAAAAGCAAACAAACAGTCCAAAGGTGTAGATTCTTATAATTATGTAGTTGATTTGCTCATCTCCTACTTTGAAACTTCAAATAAAATATAAATTTATTAAAGTTATGTTAAAGTGAATTGATAACTTAGTTTACAAAAAGTATATCAATAAATTTATAAAAATTATTAAATCAATTAAATATACATGAAAAAACTACCATTACTATTGCTCTTTTTAATGTCATTCTCTGTTTCTCAGGCCCAAGATTATTTTCCTACAGATGCTGGAGTTAAAATAGCGAATAACACCTTAATTGCATTTAAAAATGCAAAAATTTATATTACACCAGAAAAAGTTATAAAAAAAGGAACTTTACTAATTGAAAACGGGAAAGTAATACTTGTTGGTAAATCTATTAAAATTCCCAAAGGAGCAAAAGTTATAGATTTTTCAGGGAAAACAATGTATCCTTCTTTCATCGATTTGTATTCAGATTTTGGTATTGAAAAGCCAAAAAGAACACCCAATCGTTCAAGAAATACTCAATATGAAGCCTCCAGAGAAGGGTATTATTGGAATGATCATATCAGACCAGATATAAATCCTACAAAAGAATTTTCTTTTGATACAAAAAAAGCAAAAGAATTACTGAATGCTGGTTTTGGTGTTGTAAATACACACATGCAAGATGGGATTATTCGTGGAAATGGTCTGTTAATTGCACTCAATCCAAATTCTTCTAATGCTTATAGAATATTAAGCACAAAATCTGCCCAATATTTATCTTTTTCAAAGAGTAGGTTGTCTAAACAAGCATATCCTGGTTCTAGAATGGGATCAATGGCTTTGTTAAGACAAACATACAATGATGCTGCTTGGTATGCGAAAGGAAATATGAAAAATAAAGATTTGGCTTTAGAAGCTTTAAATAATAACAAACAATTGGTTCAAATTTTTGAAACTGGAAATTTATTAGATGCTTTAAGAGCTGATAAAGTTGGTGATGAATTTGGTATTCAATATACTATTGTTGGTTCTGGAGATGAATTTGAGAGAATTAATGAAATCAAAAGTACAAATGCAAATTTCATAATCCCTATTAATTTTAGTAATGCATATGACGTTTCTAACCCGCTTTTAGCAGATCAAATCTCTTTGAGAGATATGCGTAAATGGAACCAAGAACCTTCTAACTTAAAAGTATTATCTGAAAACGGAATTAACTTTGCACTAACTACACGTTCTTTAAAATCAGTAAAATCATTTCATAAAAACTTACAAAAGGCCATAAAATATGGTTTCGATAAAGAAAAAGCCTTGGCTTCATTAACTTCAATTCCTGCAGCTATTATAGGTAATACTACTATTGGCAATTTAAATACAGGAAGTTACGCAAACTTCATTGTTACCTCTGGTGATATTTTTGATGCAGAAACGATTATTTATGAAAATTGGGTTCAAGGTTCTAAGAATTTAGTAAACGATATGACTATTAAAGATATTACAGGAACGTATATGCTCTCTGTAAATAATAAAAATTACGATTTAACTATTTCTGGTAAAGGGTTAAAACAAACTGGCATTATAAAAATAGGTGATAAAAAGATAAAATCTAAGTTTTCTTACAAAGATGATTGGATATCTATTACCTTAAATGAACTTTCTGGTTATACAAGAATGATGGGTAAAATAATCAATACATCCAATGTAATGCAAGGGACTGCTTTTGACACTAAAGGAAATGAAACCTCATGGTCTGCAAGTAAGCAAGTAAAAAAAGACAGCAAGAAAAAATCTGAGAAAAATAAGAAAGAAAAAGCAATCGTTGTTTTACCTGTAAGTTATCCTAACATTGGTTTTGGAAACTTTGCTCTACCAAAAACAGAAACTATTCTTATTAAGAATGCTACTGTTTGGACAAGTGAAGATGCTGGCATTTTAGAGAATACTGATGTGCTTTTAAAAGATGGTAAAATTACTAATATCGGTAAAAATTTAAAATCAAGAAGTGCTAAAGTTATCGATGGGTCAGGAAAACATTTAACCGCTGGTATTGTAGATGAACATTCTCACATTGCAGCTTCTGCAATTAATGAATGGGCGCAAAATTCATCTGCAGAAGTAACTATAGAAGATGTTGTAGATCCTACCGATATTAATATCTATAGAAACCTTTCTGGAGGTACAACTTCCGCTCAAATACTTCATGGTTCTGCAAATCCAATTGGTGGACGTTCTGCAATTATAAAGTTAAAATGGGGAGAAAGTGCAGACAATATGATTTATAAAAATTCACCAAAATTTATAAAATTTGCTTTAGGCGAAAACGTAAAGCAATCTCGAAGTCCAAACGGGACACGTTTTCCACAAACAAGAATGGGTGTTGAACAAATGTTTACCGATTACTTTACAAGAGCTCAAGAATATGAGGTATTGAAAAAGAGTGGTAAACCTTTCAGAAAAGATGAAGAAATGGAAACCTTGGTTGAAATTCTAAACGGAGAACGTTATATCTCATGTCACTCCTATGTTCAATCAGAAATTAATATGCTAATGAAGGTTGCAGAAAAATTTAATTTTAAAATTAACACATTCACACATATTCTAGAAGGATATAAAGTTGCAGATAAAATGGCTAAACATGGTGTTGGTGGATCAACTTTTTCTGATTGGTGGGCATATAAATATGAAGTAAATGACGCTATACCTTTCAATGCTGCAATTATGCACAATGCCGGTGTAACTGTAGCTATAAATTCTGATGATAGAGAAATGTCTAGACGTTTAAATCAAGAAGCTGCAAAAACTATTAAATACGGTGGTATGTCTGAATTAGAAGCCTGGAAAACAGTAACTATAAACCCAGCAAAACTTTTGCATTTGGATGATAGAGTTGGTAGTATTAAAGAAGGAAAAGATGCAGATGTAGTTTTATGGAGTCACCACCCAATGTCTATTTATGCCAAAGCAGAAAAAACAATTGTTGATGGTAAAATTTTCTTTGATAGAACTGAAGATTTCAAAAAGCGAGAAGCAATTAAACTGGAAAAGAGCAAACTAATTAGTATGATGTTGGATGATAAAATGAATGGAGGTCAAATAAAAGCACCAATGAAAAGAAAAGATAGAAATTTCCAATGTGAAACTTTAGAAGAAAATAAAAACTAATACTCATGAAAAAAATAATATATAGTTTGATACTTTTCTGCGTTTTAGGGAATATCAATGCACAACAAACACCTGGAAATTTACAAACAGAAGCAATCTCTATTGAAGGAGCAACAGCTCATTTAGGGAATGGAAGAGTAATTAAGAACTCTTTGATTATGTTTAAAGATGGGAAAATTACTTTTGTAGGAAGTGCAAATATGAAAATTGCACGAATGGGTAAAACTATTAAAGCACAAGGAAAACATGTATACCCTGGATTTATTGCTGCAAATTCAACTTTAGGATTGGTAGAAATTGACGCTGTAAAAGCAAGTGATGATCAAAGTGAAATTGGAATCATGAATCCTCACATCAGAAGTTTAATTGCTTATAATGCAGAAAGTAAGGTTGTAGAGTCTATGAGACCTAATGGAGTGTTAATGGCCCAAATTACACCTCGTGGAGGAATCATTTCCGGAACTTCATCCATAGTTCAATTAGATGCTTGGAACTGGGAAGATGCTGCAATTAAAACAGACGATGCGATTCATATGAATTGGCCAGGAAGCTTTACAAGTGGTAGGTCTTGGCTCGGAGAAGATCCTGCCCTAAAACCCAATAAAAAATACCCAGAAAATATTGATAAAATTAAAAATTATCTATCAGATGCTAAGGTATATTTATCTGGAAATCAATCAAAAACAAACCTACCTTTTGGTGCAACAAAAGGTTTGTTTAATGCTTCAAAAAAATTATTTATCCATGTGAGTGGAGAAAGAGAAATTATTGATGCAGTAAGTATGGCAAAAGAATTAGGAATTAATAATATTGTTGTTGTTAACGGAGAAGGAGCAGAAAACATTACTGACTTCTTGGTCAAAAATAACGTATCAGTAATTTTAGACAGACCACATAGAAATCCAAACAATGAAGATGACGCCTACGATCATACATACACAATTGCTAAAGTTTTAACAGACAATGGTATTCTTGTTAGTATTGGAATGGAAGGTCAAATGGAAAGAATGAATACTCGTAACTTACCTTTTTATGCTGGTACGTTTGCTGCACATGGGTTAGATAAAGAAATTGCTTTAAAATTATTAACATCAAATACAGCAAAAATTTTAGGCATAGATAATATTGTAGGAACCTTGGAAGTTGGCAAAGACGCTACTCTATTTGTTTCCGATGGAGATGCTTTGGATATGAGAGGTAATATTCTAACAAATGCTTTTATCCAAGGAAGAAAAATTAGTCTAGAATCTCATCAAACAAAATTATGGAAACGTTATTCTAATAAATACAAATCAAAATAAGTATAAATTAAACTTGTAATAAAAAAAGGCTCGTTAATACGAGCCTTTTTAGATCAAAAAACAAATAATAATTTATTTTAAACCTTGTTGTTTCAATTTCACAGCAACTTTCTCTTTTTCAAATAATTTAACTTAACAAAAACAAGATCTAAAATATTACACACAAATATTGTTATAATTTAGACTTTACGCAATACCTATAATTAGGTATATTTGCCTTAATGAAAGAGATTACCAGTATTCAGAATTCATATATAAAGAATGTATTAAAACTACAAGAAAAAGCGCGTGAACGCAAAAAACAAGGCGTGTTTATTGTTGAAGGAAAACGTGAAGTTTCTTTAGCAATTAAAGGAAAATATAATTTTGAAACTATTTTATTTTACCCGGAAATTATTTCTGAAGACGAGATTCTACATTTATTTAACGAAAATATAAATAGAATAAAAATTTCTAAAGAAGTCTATCAAAAAATAGCCTACAGAGTTTCTACAGAAGGTATTATTGCTATTGTAAAAACGAAAGATTTCTCATTAAAAAATATTAAGTTTAAATCTGAAAACCCGTTGGTTATAATTGCAGAAGCAACAGAAAAACCAGGGAATATAGGTGCAATACTAAGAACTGCAGATGCTGCTAATATAGATGCAGTTTTTATTGCAAATCCAAAGACAGATTTATACAATACTAATGTAATTAGATCAAGTGTTGGTTGCGTTTTTACGAATCAAATTGCTACAGGAACATCAGAAGAAATTATAGCGTTCTTAAAAGAAAAAAACATTAATATATATGCTGCTACTCTCCAAAATTCTAATCCGTATTATAAAGAAAATTATACCATATCTTCAGCAATTGTTGTTGGAACGGAAGCTACAGGCTTAACAGAAATTTGGAGAGAAAACGCAACACAAAACATTAATATACCAATGCAAGGTCAAATAGACTCTATGAATGTTTCTGTTTCTTTAGCTATTATTCTTTTTGAAGCCAAGAGACAGAGAGGTTTTTAGGATAGTTTTTAGTAATGATATATTTTATTGGTTGTAGCTTATTCTATAGAAAGAAAGTTAATTTTAAAATTCACAAATAATACAACAAAATTTGGTTTAACCATAATTATTAAAAATAATGCAACCCACTACTCTATTCTATATTCTAATTTTAATTCTACTCATCAGTTTTATAATTGATAAGGTATTAGATGCCTTAAACGAAAAACATTTTAATGATGACATTCCAGCAGAATTAGCAGATGTTTATGATAAAGACGAATACAAGAAATCTCAAGATTACAAAAAGGCAAATGCAAAGTTTTCTAGTATTAACGCTTTATTTTCTATATTAGTAACGATAGGATTCTTTTTCTTAGATGGATTTAAATATGTAGATGATTTTGCAAGGAGTTATTCTGAGAATTCAGTTCTAGTCGCTTTAATTTTCTTTGGAGTTATTATGGTTGGCTCCGATATTTTAACAACACCTTTCTCTTATTACAAAACTTTTGTAATTGAAGAAAAATTTGGTTTTAACAAATCGACAAAGAAGCTTTTTTGGATCGATAAAATAAAAGGCTGGGGAATGTCTGCAATTCTTGGAGGTAGTATTTTAGCATTAATTATCTGGTTTTATGAATTTGGAGGAGATAACTTCTGGATGTATGCTTGGGGATTAATAACTGTTTTTTCTTTGTTTATGAATATGTTTTATGCAAAAATAATTGTTCCTCTATTTAATAAACAAACTCAATTGGAAGACGGAGAATTAAAATTGGCTATCGAAAAATATGCGAAAAAAGTTGGTTTTACGTTAGAGAATATTTTTGTGATTGATGGCTCAAAACGTTCATCAAAAGCAAATGCCTATTTTTCTGGTTTTGGTTCTCAAAAAAGAATAACACTTTTCGATACTTTAATAAATGATTTAGAAACTGATGAGATTGTAGCTGTTTTAGCACACGAGGTAGGACATTATAAAAGAAAACACATAGTTTTTAATTTGTCTACATCTATCCTAATAACAGGTTTTACATTGTTTCTTTTATCACTATGTATTAACTCCTCCGTTTTATCAGAAGCTTTAGAAATATCGATACCAAGTTTTCATATTGGACTCATAGTTTTCGGAATCTTATATTCACCAATATCAGAAATAACGGGACTATTTATGAATTATATTTCACGTATTTTTGAATATCAAGCAGATAATTATGCGAAAGAAACCTTTGCTGCAAAACCTTTAATTTCATCACTTAAAAAGTTATCAAAAAATAGCTTGAGTAATTTAACTCCTCATCCTGCGTATGTTTTTATGCATTATTCACACCCAACTTTATTGGAAAGGGTTAAAAATTTAAATACGTAATTTTATGATATAAAAAAATCCAGCCTAAAAGCTGGATTTTAATTTTTTGATCGAAATATTATCTTACTGATTTCCTAATATGATTGGCAATCCATCTTTTGCAGAACCTATTACAATTACTTTACTGTTTGGAGATTCAGACAATTTAATTGTAGCTTCAATTCCTTTATCTTGTAAAATTTTATCAGTTAATGAAGCACTTAAAATTCGGTTTGCATCTGCTTTACCTTGTGCTTCAATAATTTGCTTTTCTGCTTCTTTTTTTGCAGTAACTAGTCGAAATTCATATTCTAAAGATTCCTGTTCTTGCTTTAACTTACGCTCAATTGCATCTTTAATTGTTGACGGTAAGGTTACATCTCTAACTAAAACTTCGTTTAATTGAATGTGTTGATTGTCAAGAATTTTTTTAGTTTCTTCAAAAATTTCAGTTTGGATTATATCTCTTTTACTAGAATATAATTGTTCTGGAGTATAACGCCCTACAACACTTCTTGCTGCAGATCTAATTGCTGGCTGTATCACTCTAGAAATATAATTTTCTCCTTTTTCTTGGTGCAATAAACCTATATTCTCTGTTTGAGGTTGAAACCATGCGGAAGCTTCTAATTGAATTTCCAATCCATTAGATGATAAAACTTGCATTTTTTCAAAGATTTCTTGCTGACGTACTTCATATATAAAAACTTTATTCCAAGGTGCTACTATTTGAAAACCCTCACCTAAAGATGGTTCATCAGTTACAACACCACCTCCAAAAGTTTTATATAAAACTCCAGCTTGACCAGATTTTATAGTTACTGTTGATTTTGAAAAAAGAATTATTACAACTACTGCAAGGACAATAAAAAGTAATCCTCCCTTTGGTAATTTAAAATCTATTTGTTGATTATTTGCCATTATTATTAATTTTATATTTAAATCAAATTTACAATTAAAGATTTTAATTCCTATACATATATTGAAACAATATTCATTAGAATATTAGTGGATGAAATTAATACTTTACAAAAAAAAAATAATACAGTTTATAATTATAAATATTAAAATTGTTATTAAATTTCATGTATTAAATAATAGTATTAATTTAGACCTATATAGCTTGATAGAACTTCTAAGTGCACTATTTTTAAGGAATGTCTTAAAACTTTTTTTTATTATATTTTACCATAATACTTTCTAACAAACCACTCTATTGATAATAAGCCAATTACAATAAATAAAATCCATTTCCACTGTATTAAGTTCTGCTTTTTTAATGTTGATTTTTGTGTTGTATAATATAATTTATTACTTATAAAATCCTCTAAAGCGGCATCTATTTTATCTGTAAAATATAGTTTTCCTCCCGTTTTGTTTGACAGTTTTTTTAGCTTTTTATAATTGGCATTTGTATACTGCTCCTCAATTTTAAAGTCAGTAATTATAAATTTTCCAAATTTATTAATATTTTGACCATCAACTGAAACTTTATAAGAATACTCTCCTGCAGTTAAATTTTCAATTTCTACTTGATATGAATTATTAACTAATGAAAAAGGAAGTTTCTTAAATTCTTTCGTTTCCAAATTTGTAATAGTTATCTCTAAGGAAGCTCTATTATCAAAATTAAAATTTTTATCTGTATAAAAAGCAGCTATATTAATTATTGAGTTAGAAGCATATAAACTCTCTGATGCCACCTCTAGCCTATTTCTTTTTTTGTTTGATGCTAAATATTGTACTAAATTTCCAATAAATTCATCAAAATCTTGAAATGAGTTACTATTTAAAAAACTAGCCGATCTCCATTTCCAGATTCCTTCACCAAACAAAACAGCAGATTTTTGATTATTCTGCTCAAAAGTTAATAATAAGGGTTGGTTCGTTTCAATTCCATTGATGATCTGATACAAAATTGTTTGATATGATTTTGAAATAGCAACGTCTCCATATTTATCTTTCAATGGAGAAAATTGATTGAAACCAATATCCTTTTGTAAAAAAGTTAAAAAACCTTCATTGTATTTTGCTGTGTAATTTTCTGTCTGATTAATCGCTTTTTTAGTAAAGCCCAATTGTTGTTTATTTATGAAATCCCAATCTGTTTTTGAACCAGAAATAGCAAAATAATTTAAATTCTGCTGTTTTAAATAAGTAACAGCTTTAACAAACTTAGTATTGGGCTGATACAATACAACTAACTGATAGTCATTTAATTCACCATTAAATTCATGAATTAATTCAATATCAACTGTTCGTTGTTTATTTCTTTCTATCGCTTTTTTTAGAGCACCTAAATCTGGGTGCATGACGGAAGATAAAATTAATACTTTTGTTTGCTCGTTAATTACCTCTACAGAGAAATTTTTAATATTATTTTTAGTATTTTTCTCATTGGTAAGTTTTCTTATCGAAGCTGTAAAGTAATTTTGTCCTTCACTAGTTGCCTGTAAATTTGCTAAAATAGTTTCACTTTTTTTGGATGGAGAAAAACGAACTTTTTTTGAAAAGATTGTTTTTCCCTTATTACTAATTACAAATCTGGTTGTTACATTTTCTTTACCTTCATATAATACTAAAACTTCTACAGGAAATTTATTTTTAATATAACTATACTTATTTACATTTAATTGATTAATCTTAAGGTCCTTATACTGTGTTGTATCTCCTATAACCAAAGGGAAAATTGTTTGTTTAGAGTTCGTAAACTCATAATCGTTGCCAATGGTTTGGTTGCCATCTGTAAGCATTAAAATTGCACCTAAATCATTTTTATATAATTCATTTACAGAAGTAAGTGCATTAGAGATATTGGTATGATTTTCATCGAAAGATAAACTGTCTAATGTATTTAAAGAAGTACCAAAAGAAAATAATTGCACATCAAATTTTTCATTAATACCCTTACTTCTTTTTATTTTTTGTACAATTTGTTCAATATTATTTTCTTGTTGAAAATACCTTGTTGATTGAGAATTATCAATTAAAACAGAAAGAATTGGTTTAATGTTTTTTATTTCTTGTTTATTTATTGTTGGATTTATCAGTAACAATACTAATAAGAAAATACTTAATGTACGTAAAACAAACAATATGGTATTCACTTTGGTCTTATTTGTATTCTTAAAGAAATATTGAAAATAAGCGATTGAGATACTCAATAGTAATGCCAATAAAAGATATAAAAGTGTTGTTGTTTGCAATGATATTTATTTAAACCGAAAGATATAAAGAACTATCTTAAAACAAAAAAACTGCACCATTAATTATTTAAAACTGTTCAGTTAATTTATATAATTAAGAAATAAAAAATCTAATACTCTTCAAGACAAATCTATTGCTATA
>Ga0115008_10000923_pt1 | contig 23070 bp, 19 predicted proteins | sample FraStrMetagenome_FD_87164 | JGI IMG/M metagenome (GOLD analysis project Ga0115008, IMG submission 87164) | Marine eukaryotic phytoplankton communities from Arctic Ocean - Fram Strait ARC3M Metagenome | ecosystem: Environmental > Aquatic > Marine > Oceanic | place: Fram Strait | collected...
TCCTTCCGGCGGCGTCATTTCTACGTGCCTTTACGTGTACGTTCGTGGGGGTACGAGCAAAATTTTTCGTCCGGCGGCGATAGATTCGTAGGGGGATAATAACAAGGGATGTCATACCTCCTGACGCAACCCAAAAAACCACGCTGATTTTCCAATGACAGCTACCAATTTCGTTTCGACCTATACCTCTCATCATTACCAAAGTCAAAGTCCATTGGCAAATGCATTATTGGATACCAACAACAGCCAGCACACTTTCATTATCACCCCTATTATTAATCCTCTGCATACTATCGCTAAGCCTAAACCACGTCTCATACGCACGCACACACAGTCCCCTCATTTACTTATCATCCATTAACATGAGCGATAAACACAGTTACCCCGTGGCAGAAATTGAGGCCAACTTGGCTAAGAACGATTCTAAGGCTGCCTTTTTAAACATTTTTCCGATGCTCGTGGAAGAAATGGTTTCGCATATGAAAGAAAAACATGAGATGGACGACGAGGCGTGCGATTGGGCGCGTAACATGATGGAGTATAATGTGCCCGGTGGAAAGCTGAATCGAGGTGTGACGGTAGTGGCCGTTCACTCGATGTTGAAGAAGGGTGAAGTTGGAACCGAAGAATATGCGCGTGCGTGCGTGTTGGGATGGGCAGTGGAGTTTTTGCAGGCGTTTTTCCTCGTTGCGGATGACGTTATGGACGATTCTCAGACTCGTCGTGGTCAACCTTGCTGGTATAAGTTAGACAATGTGGGGAACATTGCCATTAATGACGCATTTTTATTGGAGAGTTTTGTGTTCACTATGATTCGTAATCATTTTGGTAAAGAACCTTATTATGGTCAACTCGTGGACTGTTTTATTGAAGTGATCCAACAGACGGAATTTGGGCAGTTGCTAGACTTGACTTCACAGCCGGCAAATGGTCAAATTGACCTTACTCGCTTTACATTGGATCGCTACCGAAAGATTGTGAAATACAAAACTGCATTTTATACCTTCTATTTGAGTGTCGCAATTGGCATGATTACGAGTGGTGTAACGGATGAATCCGCTTTTGAACTGGCAAAGAAAATTTGTTGTATTATGGGGGAGTATTTTCAAATTACCGATGATTATCTCGACTGCTATGGAGCCCCAGAGGTTATTGGAAAGATTGGAACAGACATTCAAGACAATAAATGTTCTTGGCTTGTCGTACAAGCTTTGGACAGAGTTAATGATGAACAGCGCAAGGTGCTTGAGGAGAACTACGGGCAGTGGGATGACGAAAAGGTTGCAAAGGTAAAGGCACTGTACGCGGATCTCGAGTTAGAACGTGTCTTCAAAGAATACGAAGAGGAAAGCTATAAGAGCATTTGTGCCGCAATTGATGAGGTCGATACGAGTCTTATGCCCAAGGAAGTATTTACTTTCTTGTTGAAAAAAATTTACAAGAGGGACAAATAAAGAAGTGAAAAGTCGATTACATCCTTTGCTTATTAGACGTACTTTTTATCTTTGCAGTACTTCATCAAAATTGATGTATTTCAGTATCTTTCAGGTTTTCCCTAGAATGTTTGAAATTTACGTAGATTTTACTTTACTGAACTATCTGACTCTCAAGAACAACATGGTAGTAAATGATTCCACGGTTCCTTCCTTCATTTCAATACGTTCGTCCAAAAAAAATTTCCATCGGACTTGATGTGATGTTCTTCTCATGCTTGATTTGCTCCACGTAGGGGATCAAATCTTCTCCCTCCTTTTGTCTCAAACACACCAGACTTGTTACAACCTCTGTTATCGACCGCATAGTATGCACTGCTTTTTTCGGCACGTGCATCGCCTTCCGGATCGTCTCTGACTCTCGTATCAAAATCCAAAATCTCTTTCAATTCCTTTTTCATGGCTTTGCTGCAAAAGTCATCATAATTAGTCCATATGCCTTATAGTCCTTCTATTTTAAGGAAAAATGATACCTTTCATGCGGGTGGAGATTCTACAGATGTACTGGATAGCGCGTTTTATGGGACTGGAATGTCAATGCGTATCAGATTACAATTATCAAAAATGTTCGATGTATATATTTGTAAGACAGGTGATGTACGGTAGGATGCGTGTGTAAAAACTGTTTTGGCGACATGATGCTTTATCAGCACAAAAGATGAAAACGAATACTACAGAAGGTGATTTGAAAAAGGTTGATGTAGAGCTGTTGCTTCTAGCTAAGCAAGCGACAGTGTGGAGAGATAGCAAGGATTTTCATCTTCATGTGGCAGCATCAGATGCACCAAGATCCAAGATCTAGAATTGTGTGAATGCTGGACTTGGCGCCAGCGACTGCTCACATTTAAGACAATCGTAACAAGCTGCCCCTTTGGTATGTTAATGTCTTTAAAATTCTTAGCTCGGACCGCAATCGACTTAAGGTAGGCTACTCTAGAAGTTTATAGTCCCGAGTAAAACACGAAGAATCATACGATCATTCTTACGAAACAATTAAATGGGTTCCTAGGTTTATGATAAAAAGATCGTTGTCATATGATATCGACCATGCATGGAAATCCTCTCGACATCATCACGGTATCAATTATAGCATTGTAGCACTTTAAAACGGTGATATATTGTTTGTATATTATTTCATCATTTTTGAATCAAACAAAGAAAGTTGAAATGCTCCACGATTCCACTTATTCCATTCATATCATCACTGGATATTTGAAGATGATGTTCAGTGCTCATTATTTCATCCTTTTTGTAAACTCACACTTTCTTTCGACGGCCCATATTTCTTCTCAGTTGTTCATACACATAAGGAATCTTCACTAAGTTTCTCATAGGCTGTCTCATGCAACTGATGGCTTTCCATCCTTCGGTAGACTCGTCTTTCCATAAATCTCCTCCAACCTCGACCCCACCTTGAGAACTTCGGGCTCTGTCAACTAAACATGCCGTTTTCACGTATTCATTTGACTTTTTGTCGTACTTGATCTCCCACAAAGATAACTCGATATCGGCTAACAGAGAATCTCTACAAAAATATTCTAACCCATCGTGTTGTGTTGGAGCTCTAAGATCAACCCCAGGTTTACTGCAGATCGCTTTTAGTTCACTTTGAAATAGCAGCTTACCTGATGTACATAGTCCTTTCATTTCCCATCTACCCCATGGTTTCACGGACCACTCGAATTCACCTGTCTATAACAAAACTTAAGACTCAACGTGTATCATTTTCAAGCATAAAAAGTTTGCATGAACATACCCATGGGACTGCTTCGTAAAAAGTACCATTAAAATGAATTCCAATCATTCCCAAATCTTCTGTTTTATCGAAAAAAGGAAGCAACCTTCTTCCTCCACCCGCCGTTACAGCAAGTTCAGGATACCCATCAAAAGAATTACATTGTGCCCAATACCATGATTTTGGGAACGATCCTCCCCAATTTTTTTCTGCGTAAAAAGGTTGGTTTTCAAAACAGTAAGTTTGATTCTTCCAAGTAATTTTACCAGATGCTTTTGCATTCGCCATTGTCACTTGCCAATGTGGTTCAAAAACAGGATATGATGCCAACCATCCAGCTGTACTCTTCTGCGATCGGTTATCTTCTCTAGTCTCCTTTATTGCACTGTCTCCCCACCCTGACACAGGTGTCAAAGTTAAATCCCAGCTACATTCCCCTGGAATTCCCTGACCTTCTAAGACACCTCCTTTCGTTCCGTCATGGCCAACCAAACGACCTTGCAAGGATTGTGGAAGCATTTGGAATCCAGTCTTAACCTTTTCTCTCCATATCTTCGGATTTAAGGCCCCATGTTTCGAATAATCCTCTTCTTCATCACTGTCCTGATTCCATTCAAACGTACATCCAAGGCCTTGCTGTTCTCTCCAAGCCCAAAATTTGGAATCGTCTACGTCGGCCTGCACAAGGTATTCATCGTTCGGGCCCATTACCTGGCATGCTGACAACGTCAAATTACTCTTTTCCATAAACGGATCCTCGATCGAAAATATAAAAACAAAGCTCTGCTTTACTTCAGGAAGAGTTACTCGGTAATACCAACCTTCAAAGAACCTCTTTGATTTATATTTTTCCCGCCTATTTCGCAAAAATGGAAGCCATTTCGACGTTCTCTGACGCTGATCAGAGGGATGAGTATGCGTAAAATGGGCACCGGAATGAGGAGTTTGTTGCCGAAAAGCTTTCGATCCACGCATCGGTGGAGAAACTATCTCATGTTCATGTTCGTCATGGACATCCATCCGCAACATACACGCACCCTTGCAACTGTTTTGGTGACTGGAAATGGGTAGCCGACAGTTGCTTGGGGTGCCGGTCCATCCGATGACAGTCACACCGAACGAAAGGATGATGGTTATCATAGACACAGTCCAATTCCATCTCCAACTGTAACTGTAACTGTAACTGTAACTATAACTATAGCTGTAAAACTGGTTGGGTTTTCTCATGACTGGATTTGGTAACGATGCATGTATTTTGTGATATGGTCTGTCTCTCTTTCCTAAAAATGTTTATATGAATGCCAATACCTGCTGGTGTTTTATTGTTATTATTTCTTCAATGCGTCGTTAGTTTCTAATAAAAGACGTACAAATACTTCATAATTATGAAGAAGAATATTGATACTATGCGTGTATTTTTTTTAATGTTTCTTAGTCCCCATGTACATGCATGCATGCATGCATGCATTATTTATCATCGTCATCATTTCCGCCATCATAATCGAACAGAGCAGAGGGGAATAAAAGGCCGACGCATGTGTTCGAGTTCGAGAGTTTGTAGAACCATCTCTTTGTTTGAACAGAGGTTCGTATAAGACGAACTTCGTGGAGGTGAGGAGATGGGACGACGGGACCGGAAAGTATTCCTCTCAAATTCCGCGGATTTCCAACAACTTTAATTGTCGCGAACATCATCCTGTAACTATCACAAAATAAAACAGAACGTAAATTACCAACTAGTTCTCGTAAGGAACGCAAGGTGCAACCTTACTTCATTACTTCCTTATCTTCATCCACCTCCTTCGATTCTTCGCCTATCAACAGAACTTCGTTTAGGAATACTTTCGATACTGACTGTGGTTGTTTTGTTTTGCAAATGAATGATGTGGTTGTAGCAAGTTGCATACAAAGTTTAGGGCGAAGTGGTGACGAGGTATCATAGGTCTAAGTCGCAATGACTACGACATCTTTGATCATACGTCATTCGAGCTTCTAAATGACGAATTATTCGAGTCCCAAACAAGATTTATGAAACGAAGCTATCTAATTTTTACCCGGAATCCAAGAAAAACGACTTCCTGTCGATTTCTTGGCGTTGCCTTGACATGATAAAAGTCAGCAAGTGGTTTTTCACATCCTGACTTTCGTTCGCACAGTATATTACTTAAACAATTTAAAACTGCGATATATAGTTGTTTTTGGAGATGGGACTTATCAATAAAAATCTATCTGATGACAAGTAGTGGTAGTTGCACGAAACACGATTTGTTCGGACACGCCAAAGTCGTTAAAGACGATCATCTTCGACAATTTTAAGTCTTTAAGTGGCCCCTCGAAGTCCTTGCATTTCGACCGGTTGATGATAGGTTCACTTTAGTACTTCGCCATGTCTGAAGAAGTCGCAATACGAGAACGTACCATTACTTGACATTAAAGAGTCTAACTGCATTCTTATTGATTTTTCCCTTCACCGTAAAGGACACGCAACATCCCTAGAAATCTTCTTCTATACTTCATCAACATAAAACAGTATATTGCTACCGAAGGCATTGTAGAAGTTTATCAGGCTTGATACGATATCATAAGTTTGGAGAACGGATAGTACGGATAATTATCTCTTCGGTTACCTGCATAGATGCTTCCCGAGAACATGATATGATCGTTCAATTCCCCTTCTACCATTAACCTCTTGTGTCCTTACCCACAAATATTGCGAAGTGAACAATCTATATTTTAAAGCCTTCACCTGGGACAAGTAAGTAAACTATAGCAGAGTTCCCAGTACCATCGATTTAGCTTAATGACTAACACAATTACCGAACCTCGTTGACGTAAATATCCATATGAATATAGAGAGATAAAAATAAGCGTAATACTTCGAAGTACATAACAATAAGAAAATTAAACTATAGTGCTTCTCAATAGAAAGATGATTCGTCCCTAACAACCCTAACCCTAACCCTAACTGAAGTAGAGTAGTATTCGGTTAGGGTTTTTGCGAAATATTTCTGTTGAACAACTAAATTTTTTGTTAGGGTTAGGGTTAAGGCTTAGGTTAGGGTTATGTAAGTATATTGATTTGTTTTTTGTTACACATACTTGAAGTTATTTCACTTTTTCTCTCGTGATTGGATCAAAAGCTCACCATCGATTAAGTTCATCTGACAATTTCAACGGCCACTACTATGAGCTCAGTTATTTATCCAGATAATAAATTCAAATGTGATTTATGATGTGTATCTGGTAAGGATTTTCCCCCCCTTTTCGTAGTAATCACTGGATCAAATAATTTGTACGGCACGCGATTATTCGAAATTTAAGTAGAGATGCTTGGTAGATTTTATTTTATACTCTGAAAGGATTTTCTTTATAGTAGATATGTATGCTTGGTAGATTTTAGTTTATATAACGGCATATCAAATTTTACGATTTTGGTCAGGGTAATGCAGCAATGCAATGTTTGCTTTCTTCATTATATTCCAACTGTAACTTTTGATATTTTTATGTTTGGTGATTTTCAAAAAATTGTCTCTCTCTTCCCCTATTTCGAACGGATACATATCACAGTAGAAGTTAACGAAATAAGTATACAGTTGAAAAAAAATTCCTTATGCATAACGATAATATCTATGACACCATAGAACAGTGGATTGATAATAACAAAGACTGTGACTCTTCGTCTGCAAGTGAAGAAAAGTCGAACTGTTTCAATACTAATTCACTAAGCCATTTCGAAGTGTTTGATAATGTTCGACAATCTTTTGACATTCTCGACAAAAGCTACCTGGAAAACGAAGATGACGTTATAACTTGTGATCTAGCAAAGGAACGCGTTTACTCGTCTGGTGGAGAAGAATCTACGATTTGCTCTAATTTATATTCAAGTAATTCAAACACAGAACATTCGTCGTCATCGCTTTTGCTGTCATCAACAAGTGAAGAAAGTAATGATTCTTTTTCATCAACGCAAAGTTTCTTAGGCGAGAACAGTGTATTTTTGAATGATCGATCTTGTAAGAGCTTTGATGACAGTGGAAAAAGCTTCGAGCAAGATGATGTTATCGATCAAATGGAACACTGTTACAATAATGCAGCATTCGAACGAGAGGTTGTCTTATTGAGCAGGCGATTATCAAAGAAACGTGCCATAAGGTCACTATCAGAATTGCAAAAATTATTCAGGAAAAGATATGCTGCCTTGAGGCACCATGACATCTTGAAACAAAGTATTATGCGAATTCTTTTTGAAAGATGGTTACTATATCTTTATGATCAAGAGAAGGAATGTTCAGTATGTAATCTAAAAATAATCTTACATCGGCAAATTAAGAAAGTAAAGATCAAGAAATTCTCCATTTGGAGGCAAGTCACAGGGAGATTAAGAGCATACGAATTTTTCGAAAACCTTATCTTGGCGCATTATCGTGTTAACATGAGGAGAAGCTCTAGATTATGGCGTCTCCGGAATAAACTTTGCAAAGGGATTGTCAGGCTAACGCTTAGATCATGGAGGATATCTACAACAAAAATAGTTGCTTCGAAATTGATATATTCCTGTATCATGAAAAAGTCTTTGATGATTATTCTATCGAAGTTCGAATCATGGCGGATTCGCACCTGCCAAATAAACCACCATTTGGCAACACGTATACAACGATATTTTCGGGGATTGCTGATAAGAAGTTCCATGAATTCACTTGCCAGAATTAATGTTGCTTACAATGACGGTGATATTGATGACATATTTATGGAAGAGTTGGACTTTGGCTTTTTCACAAATAAAAATGAGTTCTTAGAGAACGGTGATATTTCGATAGATTTGACAGCAGCAAATTTAATGAAAGGACAATACAATCATATTTCATTGACAACAAGTGATTTTCGTTCTTCCCAATCTCCGCAATCATCAAAAAAGAAATCTGAAAAGTATCAGTCTTCTAGCTGTACAAGAAAACAAAATCTAAGTGAGTATAGATCTCAGGAAGATGATGGAAACTCATATGGTTGGAGCAGAAAAGTTGCTGAGGTAAGGATAATCAGTTAAGTTTTCACGTCAATGAAATTGACTTCATGTTGAACTCGGCTGTTGTAGGTCTTCAAACTTCGACGACAAAAAATCAGGCAGAGAGGAAAAAGAAGAAACGACTTAAAGATCAAGTGACTAGAAAATGATGAACATCTAATGTTACAAAACATCTTGATTAAATTAGTTTCTATAACTAGCACTAACATTTAATCGTTACCAGTGATCCTATTACGCATGTTAATATATATTTATGAGACCGAGGTATTTGGTTTCTTCCATCATTAATCATAAAGAACAGGAGAGACTGCATTATCTAATGAAAGAAAAGGAGAGCCAGCCCTACATTTTCTCGATAGAGGAGCTGCCTTAAAGTCCGAATGGGGCGCCAAGGACGTTAGTGGTGAATGGGGCCATAGGCTCGCCGGAGTAAGGCTGGACAAGTCCAGTGAGGGCAGGAACGGATCCTGCAGTAGTCTGTTCCGAAAGAAATCCAAGAATACCGATCATAGCCAAACGACCATTGTTGATCTCGGCACGGAGGCGAGACTCCTTCTTCTCCTCGCTCATGTTCTTAGAGAGCTTGAAAGGATCGTACAAAGAGAAGGGAACGGGGTGGGGGATTCCCTCCGGTCCAGAAACGAAATCAGGGTAGTCACCGGGCTTTCCACCACGCATGTAATGTTTGTTGCCACTTACAGAGAGCTCACTCCAGAATTCAAGGAAGGCAATGACACTGAAAATCTGCCACTTGGCATCATCCGAAATGGTATCCCAGAGAGCAGGAGGGTTGGTTTCACTGGGGAAAGGGGATCCATCCATCTGCATGGCCCATGGGAATTTGAAGCCGTTGGCATGTGCGATGTAACCAACGAAGGCGAACATAGCTACACGTCCGTGCTTGATTTCAGCGTGACGAAGGAAACCAATGGTGGCTTCGTTGCTCTCTCCCCAGAATTCGGCGTCGGCGAGGTTCAAAGGATCGTAGAATCCAACAATAGGGTTAAGCTTCTTGGCAAGAACCTCAAGGTCGGCCTAAGCACAAAAGAAAACATTGAGAAATAGTTCATAATTGAATCGAGGTGTTTTATATAAAAAGTTTGTCAACCTCATACAACAGCACGCATAGTTCCAATCATCAGCACCACACTTTTTCACTCTAAATGTGTTTCGATCCTGTCACGACATCATGTTGCTACGTAGAACTGTTTGCTTGCCTCATCCGAAAACAGTTTAATTTCTTTACGTACCTTGGTCTCATGAAGCTGAGTAGCCGAACGGGCAGACTGCTGAGGAGCAAAGGCAGCAGCAGATGCAAGGAGAGCGGAAAAGGCAGCAGCGATCTTCATGTTAAGTTATATATATTGTTATGCCACTTTACAAAGGATGATGTTTAAGTTTATAGAATATCGCGGCAACGTAGCTTCGTAGTTCGCTATGCTTTTGTAGTTGAAGCTGTGGATCGGGAGAAAAGTTGGGGAAGCACGCAGCAGTGAAAGCGCATGCGAACTTCTATAAGGTTCGTAACATCAGCTAAAACGTTACGTAATGTTGTTGAGAAGGTTCTTGTGAAAAAATATTGAAAACCGGACGGGTGTTTGGTCACAGGAACAATGGCGTTTCAATAATATAGCCAGCTGTTCACAGCGAAGCAATTCAAATTGCGTTACCTGATATTATTAGAAGGGAAAATATGATTGTAAAACGCAGGTTTCTAATTATTTTCTTAACGGCTTGGACGTACTTTTCGTTATATGTTCAATGCTTTGTTGTTATTTCTTCTCCGTCTCGACGGTGTCGGTCATCACCATTGTCGCCGTTCAAGACAGAGCAGCACCAACAGAGAACAAAGGAGAGGATATTGAAAGGACGTGAAAGATTTAAATTATTAATGTCATTAATACCTATTCCAGCGTCGGAACTTGATGACATTCTATGTTTATCTGGAGCCCCGACAGGAGAACAGTTTGCCTCTTATTACGGTAGAACTTCGCGTGAACGTTACAATGCCCTTTTTGAGGCTGGATCTGTGACCTTCTTAGGATTGTGGGCGTCATATTTTATAAGCTTTGTTGTAGGATCGCCAATTGCGACGATGTTTGGATCCGCTGCTGCTATGTACTTTTTGATTGGTCCGGAAATTAAGGCCATCCAAAGAAATTGGGAGCTGCGAGGTGGTCGCGATTTAGTAGATGTTTGGACAGATGGTGACGATGATGGTTATGGTGAGGTAGACGAAAATGGATTATATGGTGCTGTTTACTTCGCATATGTCACATCGGCATGTGTCGTTAAGGACGAGTTTTCGGATGAAGAGTATGAGTTGGATGACTTTTACGACTATACAATGGAAAATGATGAACTCGAAGCGGAAATTGGTATTCCATGGAAATTTCGTCTTCTATTGCGAGATAAGAATAAGAGGGAACTACAAATTCATGCTCGTATGTCACAGGATTATACTGAAATCAAGGAGGGAATGCCAATTGCTTCGATTCTCCTAAGCACTAGAAGAGACTTTTCCTCTTTGGATGGACTTACAGATATTTTTGTTCCAGACATAGGATCATGGGTTGGAGATTATCCCTACCTTTCGAAAGGAAACTTTATTCATTTTCTAACAGATGATCACTTAGTAGATGTCCTTGAAGATGAACGAGATGCTTATACAGCATATGAAGCTTCCAAGACAAAGTTACCAACAGCATTACCAAGTAAAATGAAATCAAAAGAGGACGAGTAAAATAAATATGATTATCTCTTAAATATCAAATACGGTATAACATTACTTAGCTTTTTCCTTGTTAATTTGTGTATTTGACGCTCAATATCACTTTATTTTCAATTATTGTACGTTGCCGCGCTTCTAGTTGTGATCTGTCATAAATTGTTTCATTAAACGAAATCCTTGGTTCAAATCGTCTATTACAACGCCCTTATCCTATAAGTCGTCCACTATTTTATCTACTACTTTACAGTTTTATAATCAAAGACCTTACTAATCAAGTATGCCCGTAAGTAAGTCTATCAAATATATCACTGCTTGAACAAATGGCAGATATACAATCCCGTCTCTTAGATCGATGCCTTTGATGATGATTCCGCCAAATATCGGCAATTTTACCACAAGAGGTCCATTGAACGTGACAAAGTATATATAATGGGATAAAAAAGTATAAAACTAATACAAGCAGTGTTTCCGAAGCGATGAACAATGCATATAACGATTTCTTGAATGCGAGATCATGTGTGTCACGCATACATGTAAATAGAATGGAAATATAAATCGAGACGGTTGACCAATATATCTCGTTATCTTGATAGCTCAAATAACAACAGCAAACAATACGAAGTTGCGTATCGTCACTTCTACAACATCGTAGCTAGCCTCTAATAATCTAATATTAATACATCCCATCGTTTCCTATCCTCCAAGGTGGCCAATACGTAAATACGGCACGACCAATCACATTTTCGCTTGGGAGAAAACCCCATATATGTCCATCCAAGCTGTGATTCCTATTATCACCTAACACAAGCAATTCACCCTCTGGAACCATTACCGGACCAAAATCATAAGCTGCATCCTCTGCTGTAAAAGGCTCATCTTGTTTTATGTCATTAACGTACAACTTTCCACCTCTAACTTCAACTTTATCACCTCCAACGGCTACTATGCGCTTAATCAATGCTTCCTTACTCTTTGGATTATTTCCATCTCCACCGTAATTGTTATTCACGATATCCCGAAAGGTCTGCGGCGGATTGAACACAACAACCTGCTTACGTTTATACGGTCGAACTAACTTCGTAACCTTTTCCACAGCCAACTGATCACCCACATCAAACGTGGGGTACATACTCAGCGAGGGAATGTACCTCGGTTCTATAATCAACAATCTCAACGCCAACGCAATTCCTAATGATACACTATACGTTTTAAAATCTTCCATTGCTTCCCCTGACTCCAACCAGTTTTGAATCCCATCCTGAACCGACCCGTCATCCTTGTTATTGTTCTCGTCACCGTCATCGGACCATGGATCACCACTGCTTGCTACATTATTATTGTCATCATTACCGCCACCGTAGCACCGTGTCAACTGATGGTTCCGGACATGATTATATTGTCTTAAATTGTTTGGAATGCTAAAGGATGCTCCGGGTTGAAAGCATACGATAACCATACAGGCAAGAAGCAACATCCACGCTGTTGTTCGGGACATCTTATGTTCGATTTTCTATACTCTTCTCTTGGTAGATCTAGACTAATGTGAAAATAATAATACTATCTCTCCACGAACACGTACACGAACACGAACACGAACACCACACAGCTAATATATCTGATAATGACTCCAATACTAAATAATAATAATAATAATACAGGTTTGATTGCAGTGCATGTATGGATAGGATGATGAAATTAGGGTTCGGGGTGATATGTGATAGCCATCCATCCGTATCCACATTTACAGAGAGAGAGAGAGATTAGATACACATCGTAGTAGAGATCATAGGAGATGGTTTTCTACCTACTACATGTACCTTCTACCAGAGAAATAGCTAGCTAGCTACCGTACCGTAGAGCCGGTAGCCACAGAGTACCGGTAGACGACAGGCGAGAGGCGAGACGTGAAAAAAAGGACGTACGTGGTGGTCCGGACTGCAGCTGCAGTATGCAGTAGCTATCTCGTGCGGCGTGCGGCCGACTGCTGGAAATGCATTTTGTATTTTCGACACACATGTATCACGTATCACATGTAGCGCGTGCTTCAAATTTCGTATTATATCCAAATTAGTATTCTGATCTTACTGAATCGTGGTGGCTTTACGTAGATCGGATCCGCCTTCAACTTGAGGACCGAGGAGAGAGATTCTTCTCTCTTTCTTTGCGGAGAGTGTGACTTCGATGTCAACGATAGTTGCAAGCAAGTTGAAAGACACAATTTACTTTGTTACCTCTTTTACATTATTCCCTCAATATGAAGATCGCTGCTGCCTTTTCCGCTCTCCTCGCTTCTGCTGCTGCCTTTGCTCCTCAGCAGTCTGCTCGTTCGGCTACTCAGCTTCACGAGACTAAGGTACGTTGGTCCAAGTAAAGTCCATACTGACGTCGATTGCTTAGCTTGGAGCACAAGTTGCGACGCCACATGTGTATTAAGGCTTGGAACCTAAACATGTAAAGATGCCATCTGTACCAAAATGTCATTTAATTTTCTTTTGTGCTTAGGCCGACCTTGAGGTTCTTGCCAAGAAGCTTAACCCTATTGTTGGATTCTACGATCCTTTGAACCTCGCCGACGCCGAATTCTGGGGTGCCTCCAACGAATCCACCATTGGTTTCCTTCGTCACGCTGAAATCAAGCACGGACGTGTAGCTATGTTCGCCTTCGTTGGTTACATTGTGCATGCCAACGGTATCAAATTCCCATGGGCCATGCAGATGGATGGAACTCCTTTCCCCAGTGAAACCAACCCTCCTGCTCTTTGGGATACCATTTCGGATGTTGCCAAGTGGCAGATTTTTGGCGCCATTGCCTTCCTTGAATTCTGGAGTGAGCTCTCTACCGATGAAAACCAGCATTACATGTCTGGAGGAAAGCCTGGTAAGATGCCTTCCTTGCAACTATTCCGTGACAATGTTCATTTTGCTCTTGACTTGTACGACCCTGCTGGTTTGTCTAAGAACATGAGCGAGGAGAAGAAGGAGACCCGTCTTCGTGCCGAGATCAACAACGGACGTTTGGCAATGCTTGGTATCTTCGGTTTCTTGTGTGAACAAACTATTCCTGGTTCCGTTCCTGCCCTTGGTGGAATTGTCCAGCCTTACTCCGGCGAGGTTATGGCCCCTTTCACGGATATCAATGTTGCCGGTATGGCCTTCAACTAAGTTACCTTGTCTTAAGGAAGAGCAATATGTTGTAGAGGATAGCACACGTTATAGTCCCTTGTAGCAAGTGCTAAATGTAATGGATGTGAGGATGGAATTGGGTAGACGACAACGTTCTACCACACAGCCTTGAGTGAGCTTGTCACGTTCAACGAAGTCAATCCTGGATTTACTTGAAACTTCGCCAAGGCAAATTAATAAGATCTCATACTACTAACTACTAGTTTTCTGTCTTAAACGACTTCATCCACCTTCTTTATTCGATTTGAGCCATAATCAGCAGTCTTTGTCACAAACAATTATTTTAGTGCGATCAGTGACCGAGATAACCACAAGTACACTCTCTTTATTTGTCGTTGCGGAAAAAGAACACGATGATCAATATCCAGATATAGGAGTTGATTTCTTCTCGTGACTGTATCACTGTATCCCATCTTTTGGGTAGATGGAATAAACTGTACCTAGGGTTGTACAAAAATCATATACTCTAGCTAGGGTTGCACACAAATATCAAATATCCCATTTCTTGTGTTCCGAGTCAAGCCTGCAATGTTGAAAAATATGAAAACGAAAAGGGATGAGTTGAAAAGAGAAAATAGCACCTTTACATGATCATTTCTCATTATTTCTCAGCAAAAATCTAAGACATGACACATGAGATGCTCTTTATGTCGTCTCTGTTAACCATACTTTTTTATCTTTCACTTACCGAAGCCATGGCGTTAGAATCCACCCCGAAGACGGATCCCAAACATGTCATCAGCACGTGGGAACCTCAACTAATCAAATATCTTGAGCCAAAAATTCAAGAACATCTCAAAGAGAACCGCGGTAAAGTCCCATTCTTGCTCGCGGTTGCGGGGATTCCAGGGAGTGGAAAGACTACGTCCTCTTTCATACTTTCATCAGTGCTATCAAATCAATACGGTGTTCATAATGTTGTACTTCCTATGGATGGGTACCATTATCCTCTCTCATATCTTAAATCTATGGAGAATAGTGAAGATATGGTATATAGAAGGGGTGCTCCGGACACATTTGATGCGGCAGCGTTTCAACATGATTTGAAAAGAATACGTGATGGCGATGGAGAGAGTATAATTTTTTTGCCGGGCTTTGACCACGCTGTTGGAGATCCAGAAAAGGATCAATATAAATTCGAACGATCGCGTCATGACGTTGTTGTTTGCGAAGGGTTGTATCTATTTCATGATGAGGGTGACTGGGAACAAACGAATAATTTATTTGATTGCAAAATATTTATTGATGCAGATATCGACCGATGTATTGACGAGTTAAAGGAAAGAAACAAGTGCATACCTGGATACACTCTAGAAGAACTAGAAAAAAGATGCGACGAGGTTGATCGGCAAAATGCACTTACTGTGATGCGCTCGCGAAGTAGTGCTGATGAGTTTGTTACAAGTGCTAACTTATTAAATAAAAATTGAATGTATTCTCGGCCTCAAACTTCTTGTCGTAGAAATTTTCTTATCGACATCTTAATGTATATGGCGATGATTGAGTGCTGCACGCTGCAAAGGATTGTGCATGGGTCTACTGAAATATTCTATGTTTCGTCTTGCACTTTACTCTGGTATCTTGCGTCATATTTTATGACAGTTATTTTTGACGCTGAAAAAGCTTTCTGTAGAACATAAGGTCACAATGAATGAATCACAATTTACTTTCGGACTTTTTAAAAGTCTTAGTTATCTACAATTTTATGAAGAGACGATCTCAACAAAGACCTGCCATAATTTGTTGGCGCAAGTGTAGAATATGCTGCTGCTTTTCCGGAGGCAATGCAGAAATCTGCTGTTCAGTAAGGGACATGAGCTGTTGCTTTAAGTTTGGATCAAGTTTCGGTGCATTTGGAGCTGTGGCCATGGGCGGTGGTGGTTGCTGTTGAGGAGGCGGTATCATCATAGGTGGTTGATGCATGACTGGCTGTGGTGGGTGTTGCTGTGGTGGAACTACGGGTGGTGGTGGTGGTTGTTGTTGCTGCTGTTGTTGTGATGATGGTTGCTGCTGTGGCACGGCAGCCATTCTTGGATCAGCACGCATTGCAGCTCGTGGATCGGCAGCGGGAGGTCTCATAGCAGCACGTGGATCATTTGGAATAGAATTTGGAATAGCAGCTGGTCGGTTTTGCATGGCAGCCAACCGAGGATCTGCCCGAATCGGAGGTGCGGGCTGAGCTCGAGGTTGTTGCTGTTTCTGTTGTGAAATCACATTGGTTCCACCTCCCATTGCGACCGTCGCGGCAGATAGTGGTTTTTGTACCATTTCTAATTTGCTCATCAAATACAAAACTGCTTCAGGAAGTTGAGGATGAGAACACAGCAATCTTCGTGCCTCGTCAGGGTCCTTATCTGCAATTGTCTTTAATTGCGAGATGACGTCATACATTTCGCTCTTGGTCAAACTCTTGAGGGAATCGGCTACTGCTTTTGCTCCTCCATCATCGATTAAAGTTTGCTGATGTTGCTGGTTGTTGCTTCCGGTGCTCGAACTATGGTTTTTATTTGTATGACCTTGCATATCCATACCGAGTTTCTCCGCGAGAGTTTCAAGGTGTGAAGAATTGCTGAAATTCACTCGAATTTGTCGCCCATTCAATTCATATCCATTCAAATTACGAATGGCGCTTAGAGCAGCCTGTGGTTCTTCGTATTCCACAAATGCAAATCCGCGCGGTTTGCCGGTTTCCTGATCGGTAACCATGCGAATTTTAACTAATTTCCCGATTTCGCTGAATATAGTGGCTAGCTGTTCTTCAGTGGTGGCAAATGCCAAATTTCCAACAAAGATATCATTTCTTTCATTCGAATTGTTTTTAATGTTGTGTTCTAAGTTGACGTGCGTGAATGAAAGAAAAACATGAACAAATAAACTAATTATAATATTAAAGCGAATGTTGACTACTTTAGCCTAAGAATAACTTACGAGGTGGTTGGGGTACAGCTCCTCCCATGTTCGGGGCCGGAATACCGGTATTTCCATAATACGAGTACATGATAATATACCAAATATCTATATAATCTCTATCAGTAGAAACAAGTGAGGAGTGTTGCTGTGATCTTTAAACTATGTGTCAAATGGATGATATGAAGGAGTGTAGGGTTAGGATAACACAGCATCCAACACACAGATCTATTTTTTATTACACCCAATCGCAACCTCGCTCGAGAACGGATTTGTGCCGCCAGCCGCCAGTCGACCTTGAACATTATTTTTATGCGAACTTTAGTCTATTTGTCCGTCACGTTTATTGACGTACTCGACCTTCCAAATAAGAACATGTCGTTATTGCTTATTGCATACAACATGATCATGAACACGCACACATCATGTCACATGTCCCCATCAGAGATATCATCAGCCTCTTCCGCCATAAAAGCTAAGCCCTAAGCCACCTTATCCCATTACGGATTCCATTCATATATATATATCTATTTGTTTATGTATATCTATATCTATATCTATATCTATATGTATATGAGATTGGAATAATAATTTAACAATAACTATCAATAATCATAAACCATTTATCATTGATAACTCATTCACACCATTTCGGAATACAGTTCATACCCAATAACGATGGCAAAAATGATATTAAAGTACATGCTCGTACTCGTGCTCCTTATACCGATGATGATTCCATACGTGACGTCCTTCACGGGAGGATCAGGTGTCATGTTTTCTTCTTTGCGGCGACGTGCGTCATCGAAGTCCTCTTCCTTCGCAAAGATGTCGACTGCCCTGCGAAATACGGAATATCCCAGTGACTCGCATGATCCTGATGATGACTTTATAGGAGCTATGAGAGAGGCAGAATCGGAAGAGGATGCTGCTCTACGGGAAGCGTTAAAACGTGAACTTTTGCTCATGAGTAGTGTTACGTCGCGAGGGGAATATGTATCGAATGAGGAGGAACGTGAGCTTATTATGGATATTGTGTTGCAGCTCGAAGCGTTGAATCCAACGGTCGATCCGGCGTTAAACTGTGATGGGCAGTGGGATTTGTGTATGGTAGGAAGCTTAAAGGGTCGCGATAGTAGCGGGGACGGAAAGAAAAAGAAAAATGCTAGTCAAAGTGCTTTATTGAGAGTAAGTCCGTTCTTTTTGACGTTGCGGTCAATTCTAGGAGAGAACAATAAAGCTATATTGCAGATATTGGAAGATAAAATATTTGGAAATGGTCGAGCGTTGACGTTTGGACGGCTGCGACAAGTAGTGAGCAGTGATTCGCGAGAATTTAGGAGTGAGGTTTCCTTAGAAGGGGGTATGGGTATGTTTTCTTTGCTACCTTTGCCACTGCTTCGGATAAAAATTGTTACTACGGCAGAGCTGACAGCGATTCCGCCAAATAGTTGGAATTTGGTGGTTATGGATGCTTCCATAGAAAATGAAAGCGTTCGTGAATTACCAGAACCATTTTCGACGTTATCCAATCCTGCAACTATTCCGCTCAGTGATTTTATATCCAAGGTCAATAAAGGCAAAGTACCCTCTTCGACGCTTAGAACGTTTTATGTGGACGAGGGACTTCGTATTAGCAGAGATGAAGACGAAAATTTTTTTGTGTTTGCAAGAGAATAAGCTGCTTACGAGATCGTGGACAATATTGTAGCAAATATTTTGTGGAGCACACCAATGAACTTTCGATATTGAGTTGCTTAAAAATGTATAAATAGCGGACGACTTTTGCATCTCTATTCTTCATCTTGATCTCAAGATGAAAGGAAACTCAATTGAGCATGCGAGAAAATTGTTTTCTGCCCGACAAGTAAATTTTGTTGTAGCACTTGTAATACTTGAGACCGACATATATAATATATTAAGAGACGTTGCGACCCAATAGCTGTTTGACACTTCATATATGACAGGAAACGAATCCCGTTCGTGCTCATTACTCAGTCTATCAATATCTCTGAGAACTTTGTTCACAGAGCAAAACATTTTGAACTTTGTGCCCGACAAGTAAATTTTGTTGTAGCACTTGTAATACTTGAGACCGACATATATAATATATTAAGAGACGTTGCGACCCAATAGCTGTTTGGCACTTCATATATGACAGGAAACGAATCCCGTTCGTGCTCATCACTCAGTCTATCAATATCTCTGAGAACTTTGGTCACAGCGCAAACCATTTTGAACTTTGTGACGCTAATCTGCTTATTAAAATTTAGTCGGGGACATTCGCTAACTAGTTATTTCTCTTTGAAGTAAATGACCTACGCTTCTACATTTCACTTGTAGGATTCCTTGAATCTTTGTTGTTTCGACTTGAAGCTAGGGTCATGGCTGAAACAATTTCCCAAATTTTTCGCACGATTGTGCACAACTGTTGTTCATCCTTTCTTTTTCTATCTCAGTATCTTTCTTCGTTCTTCCTCTGAATATAGACAAGTCATCATAAAGGAGGTGAAGAAAAATTATTTAGTTACAACTAAGTATGTTAACAAAAAAGATGAAGATTGGAACCCTAGAGTCTTACGTCCAGAAGCACGAATCTGCACTGTCTACTGCCAGTCTTGCGGAGGATTTGTTTCAAGAAGTAAAACCCCTACATGAAATTGGCACAACACTCCTACCCTAGATGAGTTACAACAACAATCAAACTACTTGAAACACTGAGAAAAGGAGATTCCACTGCAGAAGAAGATGTACATAAAGAACTTGACTTGAATAGTATCAAAGAATCTGACCACTACAATACGAGAACTACTAAAAAATTAAGCGAAGGATACGAACGATAATAACGACCTTGCAAAGTTGCTTGCAGAAGAATGGGAGAAGCCCTAACCAACAGTAAGGGGTTTCATTCATTAATGTTCGAATGAGTATCGCTCTAGTTAGAGCAACGAATCGATGCATTAGAGGTTCCAGGATCCCTGTGAGCAATATGTCGAATCGCTTTCGTTGGGAAGGAGGCGCAGGACTTGGACTTCTGAAAAGTGATAATTAGTTAGAAACTTTACATACCAAGCAATATTCGAAGATTCGAGTAGAATTTTCCTTACAATTGAATTAGCCGAATGATCCTCGTAGTCTTCTGGCAAAAGAGATTGTACCTTTCTCGAGAACGTACTCTAGCACGCTGCGTAATACTACGCAAATGGTAGGCCTTCTGCATTACGAGCATGTACGCCACCTCCTCAAAGACTTCAAAAAGTGCCGCGCACCACAGCTCGGATCACGTCCATACACAGATACTGCTTTCGCCTCTGTCACCAGATGGGGTGGCGCGAATGTTTTTCAGGTATTTATCCATGGCACAACCTCTCATTTCGGAATAGAACTTATGAGAAGAAAACGCGCAGTACCGTCCGCGGTAAAGATTCATAGCCGCAAATATGGTCTTCCAAACCATCTACACAGTGACCGTGCATCTGAGTTCCTGGCGGGAGCAACGCTCGACTATTGCTTAGATCAAGTCATTTGAGTAACAACTACCGGCGGCAAGAATAAGGCTCATCAAAATTCAAGAGCCGAGAAGATGGTAGGAGTTATTAAAGGACTAACCCTTCGCATTCTCCACGACTTCGGTGCCCCTAATGTCATGTGGTCGTATGCGATGCTGTACGCGTGTAAAATTTGTAACTCAACATCTAAGAGTAGACTCAAACACTGTACACCGAATGAGTGACGATTTGGATCTACAAAAGATATCAGCGAGTTCTGCTTCCCTTTCTACACCCGCGTCGAGTACTGGGATGACTCACCAACCTTTCCAGAATCGACCGGTATGCGAGACGGTATATACTTGGGACCTGCCGAGGGTGAAGAGGATCCATTTGCTTTCTACATACTTAATTTAACAACGAACTGGATCGTCGCCCGATCAATTTTTCGTGAACATTGCGACGGGCCTACGCCATTAGATGAATTTACGAAGAAATACGCTACACTACACTCTCAATTCGGAATCTACCTTGATGAGACACTCACTCATCCGATCCCTGATGTCGGTGAAGATCACATACCAACCTCCATAGATGAGTCGTGCTCATTCGCTGTAGATACTAGTAAATGATGTGCAACCCAACTGTATAGACTTAACACGCGTCGATGTAGTGGTTAACGCGTCAACCTCCCTTGTAGATAATCATATCCCCAACGAAGGTAGGGCTTCCACGCCATCTTCTGGCTTTAGCCTCTTCAGCTACTGGAACTAACCATTCACAGAAATCTTGCTTGATAGAGGGGAAGGGGGGGGGGGCTATTGCGCCTAAAGACCAAGGAAAGAATCCGTTTGCAAACGACGGAACAACCGCACACAACCCACGCATGAAAACCTTTTGGTGTGTACCCACAGTATTTTCTGGTTTACAACAATTATATGTTAATATGAATCAGATGATAATTCCCTGGTGGGATGGACGCTGTATATCAAAGGCAACAATGATGATCCAGTCTTGATGAAAGTAAACTCCATTGCGCTCGACCACAACCAAAAGATACCAGTTGCGCACCTGTTTAAATGTGTGGATCAGACGACGAATCAAAAAGACAAACATCTGCAAGATATTCAAGATGATAGAACTGAACCTGTAACTTTGAAAATGTCAGGACAAGCATTAAACAGACAGCTGTCACACATATCCTCCAATTCAGACCTCCAAATAACAAACCTAATCCATCATGAATCAACACCTTCGGGGACAATCATTTTAACTGAATGGAACACAAGAGAATCATCATGGACTCCTCTTGAACACCTATGTGGTCACAATCTCGCAAGAGTTATCGAGTATGCGGAGGATAACACTTTAATCAATACCATCGGGTGGAAATGGGTTTCACGCAGCAAATGTGCCCTTGCCATTCCTCGCTCCAACGTATCACTCATCGCAAAACCCCATGACAGATAAAGTACGATGTTGAAGTACCACGGGGTACAAAAGATTCTCTGCGCCTTGACTGCGCGAACAAGAATAATCTCTGGAAGAGCACCATACAAAAATAACTTAATACCCTGGAATCATACAAAACCTTTAAACGAATACGTCGGGGAAAAAGATTATAAGTACATCCCAATCCACTTCGTTTTCGACGTCAAATCAGACGGGACTCGGAAGGCATGATTTGTTGCTGCTGGACATGTGATCTCCTCACCTGATTGTCCGTTATACTCCTCCGTTGCGAAAACAGAAAGCGTCCGTATTATCATGACCGTAGCGGCAAAACAAGGGCTGCAGGTCATCACTGGTGACGTCGGCGGTGTATACCTTAACGACAAATGCGCAGAAAAAGTTTGGACATACACACTGGATGAAAATGAATTGCCAGACAAGAACAACAACTATGTCACTATTATCATACAAAATCTCTACGGACTTAAAAGCGGAGCAAGAACGTATAACGAGATAAAGGGTCGAAACACTGTTCTCGACAAAGACAAAGACAAAGATTACGATAGTGAAGATACAGACCTCCTAAATGAGATGTTTCATAGAAAATATCTTCAACTCGTTGGAATACTGAATTGGCTTTCTGAGCTTGGTCGTGTAGACATAACTTACCTGTCAACATACAATGCATCGCCAAGGATTATCCACTGGGAGGCATTACGACATATATTTGGATACCTTATAAAACACCACAAATATGCCCTACCAGTCGATCCCTCACCTTTCAAGGGAGAACCAGGAATGCCGATCGAGGTTAAGAACTTTGACTCTAAACTTCACCTTTTTAAGAAACTATACCCTGACGCACATGAAGACATTGATGTACATGCTATACCTGTTGCTAGGTAAGGAACCTGTACTACGAGGAAAGATTACAAATGATGATAAGCGAGTAGCTAGAAGAATTATGAGTCTACGGCTATGCGAATGTGTAGAGATGACACGCGCTGACGTGATCGCATGGACGTGCGGAGTAACACACCCTGGCACATGAACTGAGA
>Ga0115008_10000931_pt1 | contig 22975 bp, 19 predicted proteins | sample FraStrMetagenome_FD_87164 | JGI IMG/M metagenome (GOLD analysis project Ga0115008, IMG submission 87164) | Marine eukaryotic phytoplankton communities from Arctic Ocean - Fram Strait ARC3M Metagenome | ecosystem: Environmental > Aquatic > Marine > Oceanic | place: Fram Strait | collected...
ATGGAGTAACGAGAAGCGTCAATCTCATTCATGTGCATCACCTAGTTACATTAAATGATTCTTCCGAAAACTTCTGTTCTTTCTTATTCGACCAATCCTCATTCATGTGTATTGTCACAGCGTGTCGTTTAAGACCTTCCTCTATTTCTGAAGATGCTGAGCTACAATCTGCATTTGATTTTGTCTCACGAGATGAGGGGAATTTGAAACTCCCGTCAAGAAATACAAACAAGAAAAGAATTGGAGAAGAGGCGAGTGACATCCGAGCTAAGATGAAGACTTGTTTAGCTGACAAATGCCATTTTTAGCAGTACATCGGACATGTGGTCATCAAGGACGATGAATGCGTTCATGGCGTTCACCATTCATTTCTCTGTAGGGATTTTCGTAGACACAATTATACTCTAGCAGTAAAAGTAACCGTAGGCAAGCACACAGGTGATATGTTCTGAAATTATATGGAGGAAGTAATTGATGAATGGGGTTTGTCCAAAAACAAGATTTGATGACGCTGCGGGATAGTGAATCAAACATGGTAAAGGCCTGTGAAGACTGGCAAACACCCCATTTTCCTTGTATTGTTCAATCTCTTCATTTAGTAATTGGTCCATTTCTTATAGAAAAGAAGAAGAAAGACAACGAGAGTGAAGACCGCGCGGACGATGAGAGAAGCGATGAAGAGGGTAAGCTACAAGAAGACGCCTACACAGATGACTTCACAGATGCATACAATGATGCCGAGGCGCTAGCACGAGTAAGGAAAATTGTTGCTAAAGTAAGGAAAACTACAAAATATATAAGGAATTCAACCAAGAGCAAAGAACTGTTAGTAAGAATCGAAGAACTAAAAGAATACAACCGCATTCTACGGGTAAGTATGTACGACAAAATGCTCAAAAGGGCGCTTGACCTAAAGGAAGCCATAACAAAGTTCCTCAGAATTTGCGAATCTCCAACAGGTAGAAGAGAATTCAGCGGTGAAAAATAAAATTTGACGATATGGATGAGAAAGATTGGGCAACAATACACGGAATATTATTGGGAAGTTTTAATTCCGCAACGAAGCTTCTAAGTGGGGAGAAATATTCATCGTTTGTTACAGCATTTTCTGTTCTGTGCAAAATTAAGGAGAAAATCGGAAATGATTCAATGTTTCTTTCGATAATTTTGACGTAGCAGATGTTGGAAATTCAAAGATTAAAGCAGATTTCTACAGTCGAAATGGTAACGAGACATTTTTCCTAGACCTGGTTCGTGAATTGAACAGCTGCAGACTTTTATTGTTATAATATTTCAATATACGGTTTTGCGGCATGGATGCTTCTATAATGTGAACCACGTTACTGGACCCAAGATTCATTTTGAGTTCACACTATTGGAAAAATGACGCGGAGAGATCAGTTGGGAAAGAAATGCTAATTGAGAATGTTGAGTAGCACGTATGTAATGCGGCCATCGCTGATTAAATTAGTAGCCCAAATGAACACAACCCAGATGATATCGACGAAAGTTCGGATGGCGAGAGTGAGATTCGTTTATTCGCATGCAAAGCACAAGTTGAAAACTCCACCCTACTACCTACCATCTCACTCACGAAACTGCAAAAGTTCAGACAAAACAGGAAGTCCTCATGTACCTGACAGCTACTCAAGCCATTGTGAAGCCCGCATTTGATCCCCTTGATTGGTGGCGAGATAATTTATCCAAGTTTCCATGTGTTGGGCAGTTGCGCGAAAGTGCTGAGTGTATCAACTACATCCACACCAAGTGAGCAGATTTTCTCAATTTGTGGCATATTCAATTCAGCTAAACGATCGAGTTTGTCAGGGAAGTATATAGAAGATCAAGTTTTCGTTCATAATAATGAATCACTTACAGATGTGTAACCTCTACGCGAACAGTAAACAAATAATGCGTGTCTTTATTTTTGTCCGTAATTGTGTTCTTAAACGGGTATTGTGCGCGACCGTGAGCATCGCAAACCTGCAAGCAGTATGTGAAAAAAGCTCTGGTCTCTCTCTCATATCTAGGACCTGTTCGACCTCATACGAGGCCACTTTTTAAGAGGTAATAAAGTCTTAGTAACATTATTAAGAAGAGTAAGTAGGCATGGCTTGAGTAGTTGTTTTTTTCCTGTTTTGGCTGGACTCTTGCCGTTTTCGCGAGTGAGATAGAAGGTAGTAGGATGGAGTTTCCAACTTGATTTTTGCATTCAAATAAACGAATATCATTTTCGTCATCTGAATATTCGTTGAAAACATCTGAGTTGTTAATTGAATCGGCAATGGCTACATTACACACGTACTGTTTAACATTCGCAATTAGAAATCATTTTTAACTGATTTCTCCGCGTCATTTTTCCAATGGTGTGAACTCAAACTGAATCTTTGGTCCAATATAATGGTCCACATAATAGAAGGATCCATTCCACTCAGCTGTATGTTGAAATCATCCAACAATAAAAGTTTATGCTATTCTCCCTTCTTAAGTTGCTTATTCCTGACCAATAGCTCCAAGAATAGTCTCTGATAGTTTGTGAAAGTTTGTCAGTCGAAATCGACTGGACAGTCCGCGGCAGCACTGTCTGATAGAGGACTGTTGACACCTCTAAATGCAGGTGGATGGCATGGGCCGTCGAATGCTATGAAACGGGCAGCATTATGTGAACATATGCATTAGGATTAGGCATATTATTTATTTTACCCGTTTCGGTTTTCGAAAAAATCACGTAAATGGACGGACGTTTACTCTTATTTTCCATTGCTTCCGCCACTCCTTCTCCACCTCCTCTAATGTCGAAAGCCTGGATTCTACCCACTTATCCTGTTTTTATCCGTAGAACAATTCGATCTCAGGGAAGTGGGCAATAGAATAGCTTTCATTGTGTTTCTTTATGTTGAAGTGTGAATGAGTCAGCTGTGTCCCCGTCGATAGTGCATGTCCTACTTCTTCGTGTCTGCCTTCGGTATATATTGTCCGGAGACAAGTTTAAAAAATTATCAAACTCGTACGTCATTATGTTGAAATATATCTTAGTTTCGACACTCAGAACTATAAATATCGATGAACATACCTTGAGATATGACACTGCTCCCCGCGCTTGGCACTTGGCATGTTCGGATTTGTATGAACTTTATCCATCGGGTGTTTGCTTAGGCACACCCAAGCGAAGCAAATGAAATCTTAATTGTAAATTGGGATAAATTTTTGGACAATCATCATATCCCGCACTCTGCTCTTCTTGATTCTACCGAGTTTCGGAAAGAAGTTTAAGGAATATCAACGACTCAAAATTGGGCATTTTCTGTCTATTACCCAGATGACAAATGATAATTTGCTTGCAATTGTTAAGGAAGGGAAAAGACAGTGTTATATTAATGAGCGTAAAAAATGTTTTGGGCTAGTTCTTCTGTGAACAAGATTTCAATTGCATGAAATCTAAAATATCTATGGAAAATAACATCAGCAAATAAGTATGTTCTTGCTCGTAAGTTTACGGCAAGCGGGACGACAAGACATGAGTTTGAAAACATTCAAAGTTTTGTAAAAGTTCTACCGTGCGACTAGAAGGAATGTAATTTAAAACCTGGTAATGGCTTAAAGTTGATGGTTTTGTTCAAACACGTATACAAGAGGTTGTCACTAACATCAAAAACACTGCTTGTGCCAAAAGCTGTATTAACTTACCTATCACAAAAAATTAACATACATTTGAATGTGAGGCAAATTACATACTCACATTGAACATCGATGATAAAGAATAAATTTCAAGTGTGATGCGGTCCTAATAAGTGTATAGCATGACAGTCAAAGTATAGTCTACAATCCGCTGATCGATACCACGAAAGGTGTGAAGCGGCGACGTTGGCTCTCGCAGGGCTTGCAATATTTCTTCCTCTTCCTCTCTCTCTCTTGTCGTTCCAAAGCCTTCTTGAGTGGCAAGTTCCTTTAAGTCGCTATCAAGGGTCGTCACGCGAACATCAATGAAAGTATCAGTCAATCCCTCCCAAAATCCGCGAATCAATAGATTACGACGATCGGCATTCAAATAGTCGTATGAAGAGGAAGCACTTGGCACATGCGTTTCGGTATCATTGCCACGCATCGGAGCAGGATTAATCATAGGTTCGCATGTGATACGGAATGCGTTAAACACATGTGCTAGTAGACATCTAATTTCATCGCGAATTTCGTCGTGTCGAGCTATAATCATACCATTCTTTTTGCAATCAAGGGCGTGATTCACGTCAAATGTCTTGGACTCACGACACCCGTCGCAAGAAGTTAGTTGGTTCGAAGGTATGCGTGCATATCGGTGCATTATGGCATCGCGAAGCTCTGTCGAAGTAGAATTGTTACGCCAACGTGTGAAGGCATGATGCTAAGCAAGCGTCCTTTTTTCTTCGCTCGTTTCAAGGTACGTTGAGTGTCCTGATGGAGCTGATCGATATCAGACTTAAACGTCATTTTGTAGGCTGCCTCTATACAAATCCAATATTCTGGTATAACCTCGCATTGGAATTCAAGGTTATCAACTGGACTGTATTGAGCTCGGCCTCATAGAGCGGGCAAGAGGTAGGAGCAGTAAAGAGTGCTCGACTAATAGCACTCTTTAGCATTGGTTGGTGGATTGAGTAGATTTAAACCGCCGCGTCTGAGTGATAGCTCTGGTAGCTTTCAATGTTTGCATGTAATGTCGCCTTTTCAATACTGTAGGTACTGCCGCTTTAACTCCGTCGAAAAACTTCCCTGCATCACTTACTGTGCGATAAAGTTCACTCTCGGTAGCTTCTACCCTGAACTCTTATGTTGCTAATAGTACAGATTATGCAGATATATATCCTTTCTTCGCAATTTTCTTACTGGGGTCTTGATCCCCTTCGTGAAGGGTGTTTGGTAGCTTCTGTAATACGATCCATATCTTTGTAGGTTTAAAAAGTAAGTAGCTCAGAATTACTTCCGAGTGGCTAAGGATTGCTTCTGGTGACCAAATAAGGCGAAGAGTGATATGCTTACTTAGTGTAAAGCTACCTTTGCTATGTGGTTAATGCTACACGTGTAAGTTAAGGAAGTACTCTAACCCTAGGTCCCTAACCCTCATGTCTCATGTCTCGATGTTCCCGGGAAAGAGGGTACCGGAACAGGACGGAGATTCCCGGCCATTTTCAACTCATCCCGTACCGGATTTCCCGGCCGGGACACAAGTCTAATATATATATATATATGTGATATTATATGACAGTCGGAGTATTGTTGTTCATCCCTCCCATCCAACAATACATCGACTGTCACGTAAATATAGAGTACATACCAGTTTTTTTGAGTGTGGTTCGCATGTTCAGTTATATCCAGTCTGTCGGTGACTGAACCCTCAGCCGCATCATCGAGCGTTACAGTTCCCTCTTCTTTCGCGTTACCTGGCTTGGATGGGTTCTCAGGTGCGTCCGAGGCTGGCAAAGTGTATTAGACACATAAATTATGTGAAAAGTAAAGAATGAGAGGTAAAATCTATCTCAAGTTGTGTTGCAGGATTTGGCAAGGAGGCCAGTTTGATTCAGCATCATTCATTGATTCAGTAACGGTTACATCTGAATTGGTCTCCTTGCCCAAGGTCTTCTTCAAGTTCAACTTTTTATTAAGCGAACCGCCACGCGAACCATCACCACGTGGACCACCACCATGCGACGATCCCGAACTTTCCGAACTGGTGTCATGCAGGGAAGCTGTGCCAGGGTGACGACGACGAACCTTTGCGATGGAACCTTTCTCCGTTTTCCGAATAAGCCGCTTCATGACATCCCGCAGGGCTTTCTTCTCCTTTGCGATCGTCAAACGAGGTTGAGTCAACTTACCCTCGACATCACCCGCATGTGTAATTGCGGCGATGGAGGGAGTGAGGTCCTTCACTGATGGTAACAGCAGGTGAGGATCAGCGAAAGAACTACGACTTGGGCGAGATGGGACGGAGCCGGTGGAAGGGGTCGTACCGGAGGGAGAGGAAGAACGAGCGGAGGTAGACGTGGCGGACATAGTGCAAGTAGGTAGAGAATGGGAATGTTATTCTGACAGTCGGTGTGTTGTTGGATGGGAGGGATGAACAACAAAGACCGATGGTGGAAAAAGTGAGGTCTAGGATCTTTGGTTGTTCATCCGATGCAGAAAGATCTGCATCCGGGGTCAGATGGTCGTGCATCTGTCATTTGTCATTTGTGACGACGACGAAAGGCTATGAACTAGATTATAGCTAAAATAGTCTTATGTAGGAATATTCTAGCACTATAGTAGGTTTTGTATCATCATATATATTTGAAGATCTCATATATATATATATGCATATATGAATATGTATGTATATATATATCCCAGCTTCCAACGCTTACATCTACCCTGATCATATACAAGTGTTTTCCTTTATGAGTATATGTTATATAATCTGAACCTTAGACTACCGTAGTTGCAACATAGTACCCGGTGTTTTGGATGTCGGCACCAACCTCTAGCTCTCTGTCAATAGATTCATTAAGAGACAAGAGGCGATGATGAATCCAACATCTCGTTACCGTACCAAAAAGAAATAGATTAATCCGCGTAAATCAGTTCTGATGGCTTGACGTGTAGTATGCAATGTTCATTATGCTCGAACAAAATTTTCAACTTCAAGCCATTGCTACGTCTTGAACAGCATTCCTTCTGGTTGCACGTTAGGACATCTACAAAATTTCAAATGTGAACGAATCTTCTCAAACTCATGTTTTGACGTCCCGCTTGCTCCAAAATTTGGTGCGGGAACAAACAACTTAGTTTTCCGTTCGATTGAACCCTTGCCCGCAGAAGAACTAGCTCAAAATATTTTACACAATCACCATTAGAATATTCTCTTTTCTAAAATGGTCCTGTAATAATTGTGAGTATGTAATTGTCTAACCCTTGGGAAGCTCGATTCTATGGAGTTCCGATTCCAAAAGCTTTTGGAATGAAAATATTAGATCAAACCCAATTCATTCGGAAGTTTCATTGGAAAGAAAATTGGATGTTTTAGAGTAAAATCCATTGACACAAATCGTGATGAACTATTGCCATTTTCAAGAGGTATTGGGGTATTCATCCCTCTTTGATCTTTTCGTCCATTGTTAATCCAGCAAAGTTAGAATGTATAACAACTATACTTTGTCTCTTAAGCTTTAAACTAATTAGCGCCACCCTACTCTTGAAGTCTATCCTTTGTTAACTAGGTTCCATGTGACTAAATTATTGTTTGTAGCTCTACTCTTTTCTTCAAATCTTGATTGTCGTTCGAAGCCTCTGATTAATCATTTCTCTTCAGAAGTCAAAGATTTACATCTCCTTCCTACCGTACTTGATTCGAAATATACCTGGCAGCGGTTATGGAACCTCTTATATCGATTTGTAGGTCTGACAATAGCCATGATCGTTCGATCTTGGTAGTAAATAAGTTTCGAAGTCTAATCCATAGAGTACTGGATGTGTAAATTTTAGCTTCATGGCCCTGCATCATACCACAGATTTTTTTCAACATACAATTCTTCAATGTGACAATATAAAATTTTACGCTCGTGAAGATACACGTTTTTGTGACAATGCACACCTTTCTACAATCTATGATAGCGGGATTATAGCGGCTTCATCAAACTTTCGATCAGCATGATCGTGGGGTGTATATATTGATTAAAAAATTCCTTACTCTTCAAATTCGCAAAAAAGAATTCATGACAAAATCTTAACAAAGAATTAGAGATCAATTTATAAAGATGATGTGCTACTTAAATTCGCGAAAGCACCCCCTGCAACGGTCTGGTAGGAACTAGTCTCATCGATCTTCTTTTGATGAAGGTATTCGTCAGCAGCTTTCGCTACTCCGCGTCCCTCATTTATTGCCCACACCACGAGACTTTGACCACGCCGACAATCGCCACCTGCAAACACCCCCTCTATATTTGTTCGGAAGTCGCCATAAGACGCATGGATATTATTGCGCTGATCAATATCTAATTCAAGGTCTTCAATTATGTATTGCTCAGGAGAAACGAATCCCATAGAGAGCACTGCTAAATCGCAAGGCCATTCTCTTTCAGAACCTTCTACCGCCTTGGGTCCATTAGGAGTCATTTCAACATCAATAGTTACAAGAGCTTTCACATTTCCGTTTTCGTCACTCAAAAATTCCTTCGTCATGACTGAGTATTCTCTTGGATCTTTACCGAAAACAGCAATGACTTCAGCATGGCCATAATCAACACCAAAAACTCTCGGCCACTGAGGCCAAGGGTTATCAGAGGCACGCTCCGGAGGCGGTTTAGGCATAAGTTCAAAATTTACAACGCTTTTACAACGATGGCGCATCGATGTACCAATGCAGTCAGTTCCAGTATCACCTCCGCCAATTACTATTACATTCTTTCCTGCTGCATCAATAAAATTATTTTTGTCCCAATTCGATTCGAGTTTACCTTCCTTTGTGAGCAGAAGTTTTTTCTGATTTTTCGTCAAGAATTCCTGTGTTCGGCAATTGCATTAGGAAGCTATAAGGACTTACGTAAGATAAATACAACAATACATACCATTGCAAAAATAACACCGTTCAAGTCTCTTCCCGGTACAGGCAAATCACGAGGTTTCGTCGCGCCCACGGTAAGAATTAATGCATCATGGTTGGCCTTGACCTCGTTCACATCAATATTTTGTCCAATGTTGGCATTTGTGACAAACTCGATACCCTCTTCGCGCAATAAGTTCACTCTTCGATCAACCGTATCTTTTTCCAATTTCATATTTGGAATTCCATACATCAACAGGCCTCCAATCCGATCATCGCGTTCGTAAACAGTAACCTTGTGGCCGAGTTGATTCAAAGTATCCGCCGTTGCTAGCCCAGATGGCCCACTTCCAACAACTGCCACAGTCATTCCGCTCCTCTCCAATGGAATGCGAGGAGTGATTAGTCCCTCTTTCCAAGCACGGTCAACAATTGAATACTCAATATTTTTGATAGTCACAGGCCCGTCTACTAACCCCGCAACACAACTTCCTTCGCAGGGTGCAGGACAGACTCTACCCGTAAATTCTGGAAAATTATTCGTCTTGTGTAAGCGATCAATGGCATCGCTCCACTGTCCATTATAAACAAGATTATTCCACTCTGGAATCAAATTATTGACAGGACACCCGGTATGAGTCTGACAAAATGGAGTACCGCAGTCCATACACCTTGCCGCCTGAACTTTTCGCTCAACTGCACTATGCTTCTCCTTATCTCCATCCGTCGGATTAAGCTCCCCCCAGTCGGTCACCCGCTCCAAAGGGTTACGATATGGCTCTGGATTACGTTCGTAATTGAGAAATCCACGCAATTTCTCAATCACATCAAAGGAACCATCTCGCCTCTTAACCCTAAAATATTCCAAAGTAAGCCAATGCGTTCGCCCAACTGCGTGACGATGAAGGAGATAAATCACTTACTTTGGCTCATTGTCGTGGTCGTAAATTCCATCACGCCATACTTCGTGTCTACCGTCAGATCCGATTGCTCCTCCACCTGTGGCCGAAGATGTCGCAGGTTTGGTGCTCTTGCAGCGTACGAGCGTTCGCCGGAGGATGGAGGAGCGAGATGTAGGCCTACCCAACATTGTATTCTTTTGAATTTGAGCTTCGCGTTTCGGTAGAGAACATTATGACTATCTTGAGTGATCTACATCGAAATTAGGATTGGTGGAGGAAGTTGAGTTGAGTGATTATGTTGAAGGGTTTTACCGAAATCTGACGAGTATGTTCGCATAATGAGGTGAATTTACAAAAAGATTAACAAATATTCTGTTACAAATATAGTCTCTACCTCACATCATGTGATGAAATTATTTTGTTGAATAACTCTCGTACTCGTATGAGGAGAGGTGAAGATACAGTAGTCGCGTGATTATTTTAGCCAAATTCTGTATGAAGTGCAACAACATACGCTCTACAACTCTATCTGTCTACTGTCTACCTTGATTGGCGACACACTATTTTCATAAAACATATTTTATAGTTCACATGAATGTATGTCAACAGGGAATCATAATCGTAACGTCTCTGTGCTGAAGGCAATAGCACGATCATTCACAACTTTTAGTGTTTAGCTATGAAATCGAAATGTTTCCTAGAACACTACATCAAGTTTACGATGAATTCCAGGTTCATGGTTGTATGTGTCTGGGCAATTCATAATTCATGTGGTGTTTGTGATTTTGACGGTATGTCGAATGGTCTCGACTCTCGACAATTTTTATCTCTTTTCTAACTCCTTTCATCTCGAGAAAGGATAGTTGTTCCAACATTCTTAAAGATTTAAAATGGATGTAGGTATCAGGAAGAATTCTTTTTAACGATCATGCTTTGTATACTGGGGATACGAAACTGTTGCATTAAGAAATCTACCCCTACAGCTCCATGGTAATTTAGTCTATCCTATATCTTCGCTCTTACTTTGGTAACAGGACTCGTTATCACCTAAAACGATACAATTTTGTTTCGAGTACATTGCAAATTGTTACGCTTTCTTTTATAAAGCGCAACCAATTAATTCTATAAGTTATTCTATAGCTTGAATAAATAATATATGCGACATGTAGCTCTAGCTTGTAATGACATAAGCCGTTAGTATATAGTATAATTCCTGTGAATACGAAAGCCGAGTTTTTCTCTTAATAATCGATGTAATGATCATGTTGGTCATTGTAGAATCACAATAGGAAGTCGGCGATAGAAGTAAGCACTCCTCAAACTTAAAAAGATAATTGAAAGTATTAATACAATTTCTCTTAAATTCCAAGTACGTTTGGTACAACCTGTGCAAAAGTGTAATAGAGACGACTTACGAATGAGGCAAATAATTTTTCCAAGGATGTGCAGTGGAAAGTAACTTACCACCATGAACACAGTTTGCCATACTGCTTGAATAGCCCGTGGAGTAACACCTCGAAATAAGTTAGGATAACCACCTTCCGCCATTATCTCGTCAATATATTCACAGTACGGCCTCTCGATTCCTTGTGCAATGTCCCTTTGTTTAAAAACCCGTAACGTTTCAACAGGAGTATTCCACGTCGACCCAAGGCCTCCTATAATTCCAGAACCAATTTCGCCAATAAGACCGTATTGAGTCATTCGAAGATTGGTCCTAGCAATTTCGGTAAACGTTGACCGTGAGGCCCAATTTGTTGCCTGTCGTAACGCCATTGCGTTAAATCCGGCAAAAAGGCCAAGCGGTCCTCGTTTTTCCATGATGTCAGAAACAATTTTCGCAGAGCTCACCTCATCTTCACTAGAATTAACGGCAGTAAAGACGAGGCCAGCTGGGGTCATGATAAATGCTTGTGCAACGCCACCCACAAGGCCACCAGCAAGAGCTGCCAAATTACGGCTATGGGGTCTAACCCGAAGGACTTGATTTCTAGCGGCGGCACTGCCAGCTAGGAAGATGGCGCCCATCAATGCTCCCTCGACAGTTCGACTTGGAGTTCCTTTCCAAAAAGCAGCAAGTCCGCCTTCTTCGAATACATTTTTTACTGTAGTGAGGGCATTATCGCCTGTAGTTGTAACTCTATTCTTGATAACCTCAAGAGGAGTTCCTCCACTTAAATCACTTGCGATTCGAAGGAAGCTTCCACGCATTAGATTCAAGGTAATAGAAGTTTTGCGCCCCATTACGAACTCGACTTCACTGTCTTCTTCATTATTTATGTTATAAGTTTGCTGTGTCAATACGTTGTCAAGTTCCAGACAATCACTTAAACCAATTGTATCACTTGTCAACGAAGGAGATCGCCTCTCAGGTAAAGTTGTTGGGTTGACATTGCGATATCTATATGCCGATGTTGATGAACCTACGATCAGTAGTAACAAAAAATGTATGGAAGCATTCATCTTAAGGCAGCGAAATATAAAATTATGATGACAACGTGTTATTGGAAGAAAACATTTTTTTTTAAAAGAAAAAGGAAAGCACGAGACCACGCATGTCAATAGAAGATTCAACCATCGGGTATGTAATACAGATTCAACGGCAGTGAAAGGTCGAGAAGTTTGACACCTGACAACGCGAACTCTGGGGTCTGGGGGTAAAAGTTCGTCCGATAAACCTTCATCTTCCATAATTTTCAAAAACTTGTAAAGTTTCAGGTCTTCTTTATGAGTAGACGAACAAAAGAAAATCGCATCATTTTTGCGAACATACATCTCAGTAGAAAAGACTATCAAAATCAGTGTAGAAAATAAAATGGGAGGCTATGTATTACAATTATTTTTTACAATAACATTAAGAATCTTTGTTGTTATGTATTACGCTTATTTTCATCTCTCTACATTCAATCGATCTTTACGTCAACGAGGTTCGGCGCTTGTGTTAGTCATTCTGCTAAATCGATGGCAATGGGTTCATCTCTGCACATTTGCACGGTTTTCTTTGTCAACAAGGTTCTCTTCTTGTTTTTGCCATCCGAATTATGATTCTAGACGAAAACCCTCTAGCTTTACATTACGACCACCTGAACTCAAACGCCGAATGCCTGGGGACCGTTTTCGTTCAACGCTAAAGTCTCATGAGCCCTTGTAATACTAAACATCGAGTGAAAAGTTTCATTAATTTGGGGAAAAGAATTGAGAGCAATGTCAAGTTTTGAAGCCGTTAGGATAATTTATTCGGACACTTCGCTTGTTGATAATGATGTCACCGTTCCAAGCTTTCGTATCTGTATGACTTTACCAAACGAAAAGTTCGTAGTTGCATAATTGTGGAAAAGCACTCTTTTTCTTTAAGGTAGACCATCAGCTTTCAATACTTTTTAAACTCGGATCTTTCTAATGTCGCCGATATTCTCGAAAATTGTCGAACTTGAGTTACCGGTACTTGAGATTACTTGTTCGAGTAAGCCATCCCAGAGTAACCTCGTAGGACGGTGCTTATCTTTCGAGTCCTTCGACTGAATTTCTTTTGAAAATAGTTGATGGACTAACAGGTCTGGGACCTTTACATCACGCCATCTTTGAACACTTCTTGTAACGTACTACCTTCAGATAACACAGTTACATGGACCGTCTCTGAACGGAATATAGACTCACAAGAAGCTTGTTCCTTTGATTGACACTTGGTTGAAATATGAAAGATGTACACCTGTGTGAACACAACTCAAATTAAGAAACTCAATAATTTGACCAAAAGCTTGATCATCAAGTACAGATACATTCCATGAATAATGTGCCCTTCTCCTAATGGTAGATGTTTTCTGAAACGATATAATACATTGTCAACAGTAAGAAGTTTTGACAGCAATTAACTGAGTTACATAGCTTAATTGATTTTGACATGTAAGTTTTCAACAAATGTTACTGATTACTCGCATCCTAATTGAGCAGAAAACTTCACTAGCGAAAGAATCTTCGCCACCAAAAGCTGCCCTCCTGATTTTCCTTCTCTCGCAGGCATCTAGTCGGATACCAGCCTATTTGCCCTGGAGTAAGGTCTGACCCATCTCCTTCGGTGATAAACCGACAAAGACTGTATTCATTTTTCGGACCAACTCCTTCTTCTATTACGTCTAGGATATCCCCTAACGCAACATTCTGAAGACCCATTTGACCGTCAAGGGGAAGAGAAATCATGACTTCGCATTGAAATAGACTCTTACTTGATCTGTACTTGTCCAGAGTTTCTTGCTTGACACGATGTTCCTCTTCCAAAGTGTTCAAGTACTTACTCCTTAACTCATCTCTGAGCGCTTTCGAAGATTCACTGTCCATCATTTGTTGTGTTCTTTTCATTTGTTCTAGTCTCTGGTTGTTCTCAAACACTGAGTACCCCAAGTAGGCAAAAAGCGAACCAGCAATAGCAAACTCAAAGTTACCATTGCGAAATTGGTTGGTGAAGGCAGGTGGCAGCTTCGAGATCAATTTTGTGAACGACGATGTCATACTTGAAGATTAGTATTTACTTAATCAACTTTTCAGAGAAGAAAAGATTTATGCGATGTATTCTTTTCCACTTAGTGGATGTTGGGTATTCCGTATCGATTATTAACTTGTGTAGCCTCTTCCGATGGACGAGTTGACGTGATTGTAGTTTGTGACAGCTTTTTTCAATTATAAACTTATTTCGTTAACATCTAATCTTGTACCAGTTTTGATACCTCGAAGTAATACTTCGAAGTAATATAAACATAAATCAAGTTGTGTTAATACAAGTTGCTCTATTTTCTATTTTCTTCATTCCTCGTTGCTGAGACTGGTAATTTGGATATATTAGGTCAGAGCGTTAATGAAAGCTGTACTACTTTTAGGTCTGCCGGTCTGTCGGTAGTAGATAGTAAATAGTAAATACTTCGAAGTAGTAAATAGTGGAGATACTGAGAGATTTTTTTTAATCAACACTACTGGTAGTTTCGTTTCGAAGCTGAAGCATTTCTCAAGAGGCTGGCAAAATTGTTTTCAGAAGAAAGGAACAAGCCCTATCCAAAATCCAAATATAATGGGTTTCATCAACGCTCGAATGATTATCGCTGTTGTTAGAGTCACGAATTGATACATTAGAGGTTCCAGGATCCTTGCAAGTGACATGCCTAATCGACGCCAGTGGGAAGGAGTGAGGTCTTGAATTTCTCAAAAAGAGACATTTGTCAGTAACTTCACTGACTGTAACATAGGAGTTGAAGAAAATAAAAGAGTATACATTTGAAAGGCAAAATAGTAAACCAAGTTACCGAAAGTCGTTTAGACCACGTTCGAGAAAGCAATGAGTTCGAAAAGAGTTCGTCCGAAGTCATACGTATGTGTTGCTCTAAATATCTACTTTGTATTTTTGAAAAATTGTAAGTTCCTCATACTACCACTGATGAATGGCGCGAATAGGGCATTTCTTTTCTTTTGGGCCATCGACGAATGAATATGATTATCGGTAGTTGCGTTTCCTTTTAATGTAATTAGGTCCAAACCTGATAACTTCCTCTGCACCTACGACTTTTGTTACAATCATTCCACATGAAAGCAAGTCTCGTACATGAAACGCAGCGCCAAGTTCAGAATTTCTCATACTCTGATTTTCAACATTCTTCCTATTTATTTCTTTGAATGAGGAATGACTTATCAAGTTTAAGATTTCTTTTCGCCCATCGTTCAACATTTTAACGGCATGATCTATATTGGGAAGCGCAAACCAATAAGCCTTGTTATATACTTGCCTTTGATTTGCATCTTGACGCTTTCGTAGAATACCAAATCGTATTAACTTTTCAACTACAATACATGCATCCAAATTCTTGCCCGAAAATTTGCAAAGGACATCTTGGATTTCATCAATATGGACACTCATTTTCCGGTGTTGATCAAGAAGTGAGCAAACCACGTCCAGAAGAAGTGAAGCCAAGTCACCTTGTGCATCGTTGCTTTTGTCGATTGTGGCCCGTGCTTCGTTCAAATATTCCTTCGTCGATACTACTCCTACATCTCTGACATTCACAAATTGAATGCATCGAACTATGTTGTTAAAGATCAGAAAGCTGAAGTCTCGTTCGATTTTGCTCCTGGCTGTACCTTTCCCACAATCAAGAACGTTATCCATAGTATGGCGTAGAACAAGCTTTGAATTACCAGATGTTGAACAAAGACAATTTCCCCGCTGTTTGAGTGAAGAGTACACCAAAAAGGCTTCATTTTCAATGGTCGAATCCAAATCGATATCGAAGAAATCGATCGATGATGAAGGCTCATCGTCGACGTGAATTTGTTCTCCTTCGGATGGATGCTTATTTGAAGTTGAATTGTTACATTGCAGCACTAGCTTTTTTCTCTTTTTTGCTTCATATTGATTACTTTTTTGTTCATTATTATTTTTCTGTGACCTCCGTTTCCTACCCGGCCAATTCATGTCTTTTCGTGCTCGATAAATACTCCGTCTACAACTTCTCTAAAGAAAAACGCAAGTCAATCAATGGAATGCAAACTGCAAGTGTTTTTCAATTGTTTTCAAAGTTCAAAGCTTTCGTTTTGTATTTTTGCATTACGATATGTAAATTCGCACTCGCTTGTGCATTTCTCTGCTACATTGTAGTGTCTACCGGTAGTGTCGGTCATTCGGCTAAATCGATGGTGCTTGGAACTCTGCTCGAATCCTCAAATAACAAATAATGCTTGACATTTAAATGTTACTCCGCGCGTCCATGCGATCACGTCAGCGCGTGTCTTCTCTACACATTCGCATAGCCGTAGACTCATAATTCTTCTAGCTACTCGCTTATCATCATCATTCGTAGTCTTTCCTCGTAGTGCAGGTTCCTTACCTAGCAACATTAAAGTCTCTAACTAATTATCACACTTCAGAAGTCCAAAGTCTGCACCTCCTTTACAACGAAATCGATTTTTTACATATGACTTGCAGGGATCCTGGAACCTCTCATGCATCGATTCGTTGCTCTAACTAGAGCGATACTCATCCGACCATTGGCAACACCCCTTCCTGTTGGATAGGGCTTGTCCCATTCTTCTGCAAGCAAATTTAAAAATGTTCTGGCTTCGACACCGTACAATCAACAATCCGCTGGTCGATACCACGAAAGGTGTGAAGCGGCGACGTTGGTTCTCGCAGGACTTGCAATATTTCTTTCTCTTTCTCTTGTCGTTCCAAAGTCTTCTTGGGTGGCAAGTTCCTATAGTCTTGCTATCAAGGGTCGTCACGCGAACATCAACGAAAGCATCAGTCAATCCCTCCCAAAAGCCACAAATCAATAGATTGCCACGATCGGCATTCAAATAGTCGGATGAAGAGGAAGCACTTGGCACATGCGTTTTGGTATCATTGGCACGCATCGGAGCAAGATTATCATGAGTGCGCATCGCATACGTGTACTTGTAGATCTCTGAGTTTATCGCGAATTTCGTCGTGTCGAGCTGTGATCATGCCATCCTTCTTGCAATCAAGGGCGTAATTCACGTCAAGCTTCTTAGACTCGTCACACCCGTCGCAAGAAGTTAGTTGGTTCGAAGGTATACGTGCATATCGGGGCATTATGGCATCACGAAGCTCTGTCGAAAATAGAATTGTTCCGTCAACCTGTGGAGGCATGACGCTGAGCAAGCGTCCTGTTAGTTTTTGCTCGTTTCAAGGTACGTTGAGTATCCTGATGGAACTGATCGATTTTAGACTTAAACGTCACTTTGTAAGCTACTTCTATACGACTCCAATATTCTGGCATAATCTCGCATTGGCATTCAAGATTGTCAACCGGACTGTATTGAACTCGACCACATAGAGCGGGCAAGAGGTAGGAGCAGTAAAGAGTGCTCGACTAATAGCATTGGTTATTGGATTGATTAGACTTAAACCGCCGTGTCTGACTGGTAGCTCTGCTAACTTTCAATATTTGTATGTGATGTCGCCTTCAATACCAAAAAGAGAGGGAGAAATTCTGTAGCTATTGCCTCTTCAACTCCGTCGAAAAACTTCCCTGCATCACTTTCTGTGCGATCAACATATTGCCACTCCATCCGGAGGGAATTTTACATCGCAACGTCAGCTGTGTTTGGAAATTTCTTACTTGCCCGAGCCATTTTTGTCACCGCCTTCTCCCAAAAACTGTTTTTTTCTAAACCAGTCGGATCGTAGGGTTAAGAATCCGGTAGGTACCAATAACCTGTAACAACGTTCATTCCATAGCGCTCAAGCTTTGACTGTAAGGATGAAAGATCCGATTAATCGTCACTAGGGTACATTTTTTGTGGTTGAGGTGTATCCGTAGGGTGGACCAGGAACATTTACTAGGTCAAAGCACTTTTCCAAATCGATGAAAGTAGCACCATCGTCACATTCATCGGCATACCACATATGCCGATCTACCGCGAAGGTAGAAGATTTAGTCATTTTTCAAAATAGAATTTGAATTCTTAGTCTTGATAGAATTTGAAAGCACTTGTAGCTACATTTTTCATTCAAATAAAATCACAATTTCGAGAATAGGTTATTATCATACTCATATATAAGTAAGAAAGACAATAGAGTCACCCATTATTTCTAGTGGAGTTACGAGGATTACACTTGTATATGTGATTATGCACTCGCATCGTTTCCCCTCAGAAGTCAGAAGTACGTCTTCGCAATACCACCCGTCCAGACGTTTCCCGATGCGGATGGTCGTAAGTCATTATATCGGGAATAATCAATTCCTTCATCGAATGTTGATCGCAGTCATCGCAGTACCGTTATATTTTTTTAACATCTACTCTTGTTTATAGATCATTTCATAGTTAAAACTCGTCCTCTTCGTCAGTCACTGAGTAGTGCTCGTATGAGTGCGTGTGTGTGTGTGTGTGACTGTATTTTATTTTGTAGTATGTTTGTACGTGTGCACATGTGTATCCATGTTTTCAAATACACACATCACACATGCACATGCTACATGCTACATGCTACTCTTGAAACTTGAAACGGCAAATGTTTTATATTTTTTCAACTGTACCGGTATTCTTATTTTGTTAATTTCTACTCTTGTAGGCTGCCCTCATCTCGTCCTCCCCCTCTGGATTAAGTACAATTGTGTAATTATTATTATTTTATTTCATCCTGATAATAAACATAATCATTTATAATTTCAATTGTCGGCTACCGCATCTTTCCTTGTTAAATGCATGATTATATTCAATGATTGGTAATAGATATGTCAGGCTTTACTTGTCTTTTTTCATCGCCCAGGTCGGGTCGCTTCTTTTAGTAGTTGATTTCTCAAATGCACTCAGTATGCAACGATCGTTGATACTCACTTCGGACAACACTGCAGAGAGCATATTAGCTGGGAATGTGCGCAAATTTCTAGATAGAGCAGGAATAGATTTAGATGATGTAGAAAGCGTTGAGCCTTTGGACTATAATGGTTATTGCAATAAGGTTTACCGAGTAAACGTGAACACTAATGATGAACAGCAGCATGTTACGTATGTATCCAAATTGTATTCGAATGCCGCGAAAATTCGGCTGGGCTGTTTGAGCAATGATGAAGATGTAGATCGTCTTGCTTCAGATATGAATATCGGACCAAATGTTTTTTTTAAAGACAGTGATGGAATAGTCATGGATTTTGTGGAGGGTATAACATTGACAGTTGACCAGGTCCATGGTATCGAAAACTTAGATTTGTGTCGGAAAATTGCAAGGTGTGTTGCAAGGTTGCATTCAATCGAATGTGATCGGTCAAAAGGCAATGTTCTGTGGATGACATTGGACAAAATGTTGAATAAGATAAATGACTTGCCATCTGAAGAATTTCCGGGGAACTGGAGCATACAAAAATTAAAGTCGGAAGTTTCGTCTGTGAAGAATATGATTAAGTCTCTGCATCTTCAAGAAGTTATGTGTCATGGTGATTTAAAGCCATCAAACTTACTCCTTACGCCAGAGCATAACTTGGCACTCTTTGAGGAAGGTGAATCAATTACTATGATAGATTTCGAGCTATCTGGATTGAACTATCGCGGGTTCGATGTTTGCAAGCTCTTCCGCACATCGAAGACTTGCAAGCATTCAAGAAACAGCTTTGAGGCATTCGCAAAGTCCTATCTCCGATATATTGAAGAAAATCGTCCTTTATTGGGTCAGGATGAAAATTTACAAAAGAATAGTGTCAAAGGTCTTGTGTTGGAAGCGCGCCTGTTTGAACCAATTACTGTAAGTGTTTAAGACATTTTCGTTTACCTGTTTGAAGACTTATCATTAATTACGATTTAGTGGCTTGAGGCAGGAATTTTTTTCTTGTTTCTCTTGTCGAATGATCCGAGTCAACAAATGTGGAAGGAATTAGCTGCAGATCGACTAAAATGCTTTTTAAATAGTAAAGGTAATCTACAAATGAACTTGAAAGAATTTCAATTGCATGTTGGACCATGTTGAGATTCACCAATTTAAATGGCCTCCCGGGCTCGAACTTCAACACAGTCCGAATATTAGAGCTTCAAACGTTTACGTGTCGTATTTGAAAGTCGCCGCTCGTTCTGAGTTCTGAGTGGACGGCGGAAAAAAATTTTGCATGTTAAGTAGCGTCATGGAATAGAGAATCGCCCTATCTCTTCAATCAAATGTTATTTGTATACACGAATATACAACTAGTTTAACATTTGGATGTGCGAATATGCAACGATACTTTTTGACTAATTTTATGTTCGTCGCCGTCGAGAGGGTCGACGCCTCTTCCTCGTACATTCTAATAACTTTTTGCTGGCTGAAAAGCTTAACGCTTATCTTCAGATTATTTCGTGACTGTTCATATTCATTTGACTTGACAGAAACGATCATGTTTGCAGGCATTACTGATCTATGATCTACGTTGGATACAAACACACACATGCACACATACATCGATATTTTTAACATGTAAATAACGGTACCACTGTAGAAATCTACTGATAGATCTGCCGACTGCCGACCCCAGAATGGCTACCAAGCTACTCACAAGAGCTCTCACAAGTCACTGGAGGCTCTCGGTCTCGGTCCGCATCTACCGGTAGGGCCCTTATAAAAATATTCTTGCCTGGCATTTCTTTCCAATGACAACATCACTTCACGAAAGCATAACTGATAACGATGAATCATCGCCCGAAAATAATACAACGACAATACCATATCGAATTGAAGATATTGAAAATGGTGGTAGGGATCAGTTCGTAAAGGTCAATCGAGAAGAAGCTTTGAATCGGTTAAGGATTAATACGGAAGATTTGGGTACACGACAACAAGACAAGCTAGCCCAGGCAGATTGTAGGGACGATGTTCGAGATGAAAGCAATGACTCTGAAAAAATCTTGAGTAATGTGAATCCTTTTTCAATTGATGATGGTGATGATGACGACGATTTCGAAGATGGTATTGCCCGAAGATATGCCTTTGAAGTGAGCGGGCGTAGTTCAGGAGATTCACGTCATCATATTGATAATGGATATAAGTACTCGGGAGTATCAATGAACGGTAGTGGTTATGGTTTGCAAAATGACGTAGATGCAGAATCTCCCACAAATTCTATGTTGAGACTTATGAGGAAGTCGAGCGATCCAAGAAATATGCTTATTATGGTGAAAAATTTTCAAAAGGAGGCCAGGAGACGACGTGCAGAAAGAGCGCTTTCCGCCAACTCTGATTTTAAGGGTAGGATGATAATGTGCGTGACCTCGTGGTGTGATTTAACTGAGCGTAAAGGAATAATCTTAGTACTTGTCGTGGCGACTCTCTTCATTGCTCTGTATTTTTTGACGAAAAGTTCATTCGCACGACAAGTAATTATTGGTGTCGGAATGAGTGGATTCTTTTTGAGGCTTCTATATCGCCCAATTTACTGGCTCTTGTGGGGTCGAATTTTAGAGCAACGAAGACTCGCCGCACTTAAAGTTTTCGACGGACTAAATGGGGAAAAAGCGATGGCAGGTTACAACATACCAATTCCGGAATCTGATCCCGACTTCGATTTGGAAGAAATCGATGAAGAAACCGGTCAGTACAATGGTGTTGTTGTCTAATTCTCAATAATTAAGATAGATTTTTAATATATTGATTGCGATTTATGTTCCCAATTTTTCTTATTTATTAAAATTTATTCGTAACTTTTCAAGTTTTCTCTCGAAAATTAAGAACCGAATAGGTAGATAAAATAACAGGGAACATGATTACGCGTGTTATATGTGTATTACAATTGCTACTACTCCTCTTCCGAACTAGTGACTGATGAAAAGGACGAGTACTTAATATGGAGTGATCTCGAACTGTTATAAGAATTGATGTTCATCAAATAAGTAGACGGTTGAAAAAATATAGGCACAAGTATAGATATGCTTTGTCACTAGTTTCCTAAATTCCTCCATATGTTATTTATGAGTACTTGTGTGTGTTGGAAAGGATGACCTAACTCAATTGGCATCCCCTACCTTGTGGGCTGACGACGAAATAGCAAGTAAGAATAATTGATTCTTAACATTTTTCTGCCGCAGTGACTTTTGGTGAGTTACTTTAACAAAATTTTATTAAGTTCACCTCCACTTGCTTAATTTTCACCGTTTAAATACTTCAAGACTCCTTCTTAAAGTTATGTAAATGCATAATGAATTTACATGCTAATTGAAGAGAAGTAAAGATAGTCCAGAGTAACTATGATGGAAGTATACGTAAAATCCTACGAGAGAATTTAGATCATGTACCGGTAGTTAATGATTTTTTGGGTGATGATCGACAAGCAAAAATTCAAAGTTGAAAATATGGAGGCCTACAGCGGAAACAAGTGAACAAATTTAATGAAACCAGGTACCGGTAACATACACACTGATGAGAATCTCTCAATAGGTAACATACAGAAATGTTGACAAGTGACTTGATGCTATGTTCATGTTCTGAATAGCAGTAATATGAGTTTTCAATTCAGAAAAAATTGCATTCGTAAGGCTCTGCGATTTTTGTTACATACGCATCATTGCTTCATCCTTATCTAATCCCGTTGAATAAAGGGTGGAATTAGTAGTTGTTTCTTGTTTCTTCATACTTACGAACTTCTTCACATAATTTCTTGAAAACAAAGCTAGAAATCAATTCCTCGAAGACCTTCAGTACACAATATATTTTTTGCTACTATTTTTCGTTAATCTTGAGCTGTGCTTCTTCGCGGGCGACGTTTTTCCTAGTGTTGAGGGATCATATCCTGATTCTTGTTGGATCTTCTTTTCTACTGAATGTTATTCTTTTTTTTTGGATAGAGAGATAAAAGAGAAAAGGAACTGAATTCTTGGTGAACTATCGCTGTTGGGAAGGTTTTCCTGGCAGGGTTGTAGTTTGCGAATTTTCGAACACGATCATTGATGCGACACGTCGACAGTGACACGTGCATCATTGAAACTCTGCCTAAAGACCAAGATTTATTACTGCCATTCTATTAAGAGAATAATGAACTAACACCCAGTTACACTATATAGG
>Ga0115008_10000944_pt1 | contig 22754 bp, 21 predicted proteins | sample FraStrMetagenome_FD_87164 | JGI IMG/M metagenome (GOLD analysis project Ga0115008, IMG submission 87164) | Marine eukaryotic phytoplankton communities from Arctic Ocean - Fram Strait ARC3M Metagenome | ecosystem: Environmental > Aquatic > Marine > Oceanic | place: Fram Strait | collected...
AGAGCTTCGGCTTTTTATGCGTTGGCGTATTGGCCGCAATAGTCCTTTTTGGACTAAAGGGACAAATGCTCGCCAGTGAGCAAGTGATCAGCCTCTAGGTAACGAGCAATGCTGCGCTCGATGACCTCATCTGGCAGTACTGGCCCTGGAGAGGTTTTATCCCACTCGCCGCTGGCTACCACTGTTTCTAGATAATTACGCACAATCTGTTTGTCAAAGCTGGCTTGCTCGCGCCCCGGCTGCCAGTCATCGGCTGGCCAAAAACGTGAGCTGTCTGGCGTAAAGATTTCATCAATAAGAATGGGCTCGCCCGCGCCATTTATCTGACCGAATTCGAATTTGGTATCCGCAAGAATAATGCCGCGCGAGGCCGCATAGTCTCTGGCTGAACTATATAGAGATAAGGTTTTTTCGCCCAACCAGTGCATCAACTCTTCGCCTACCTCTTCAGCGCCTTGGGCAAAGCTGATGTTTTCATCGTGACCATCTACGGCTTTGGTTGACGGCGTGAATAATGGCTCTGCTAGACGGTCGCTGTTTTGCAGGCCTTCTGGCAGGGTAATACCACACACTTCACCGCTGCGTTGATAGTCCTTCCAGCCGCTGCCAGTAATATACCCTCGGGCAATACACTCAATAGGCACAACTTCAGTCTTACGGCACAACATAATTCTGCCAGCCAAACTGTCACGCTGAGCATCGGTAAGGCCTGGCACATCTGCAACGTCTGTGCTGATTAGGTGATGTGGCACAGAGTCAGCAAAGTGATCGAACCAAAACTTTGAAATTTGCGTCAGGACAATGCCTTTGCCGGGCAAGCCATTTTGCATAACCACATCGAACGCACTGATGCGGTCGGTGGCAATAATCAATAACGCCTCTTCACCAGAAGCCAAAGTTACATCGTACAAATCACGTACCTTGCCGGTACGCTTGTTTAGCAGGTCAAGATCGGTCCCAAGCAACGCTGATGCCATCGAAAAAGGTCCTTTTATGTGAGTTCAAAAAATTGTTTTACGACGTTATACCGCCGTCGGCTAAGTATACAGAACCGGTGATAAATGCGCTCTCATCACTGGCTAAAAACAACATAATATTGGCAATGTCGTCGGCTTCCGCATAGCGCTGCAGGGGAATACCTGCCTCAATGCCGGCCTTTGCTTCACCAGCTTCACCTGGACGCATACCTTCTTCTAGCGAGCGCATCATGCGTGTATTTACTGGTGCTGGATTCACGGTATTTACGCGAATATTTTGGCTGGCAAATTCTCGTGAGGCTGACCTCATCAGGCCAATAACCGCGTGCTTACTGGTGGCGTAAGGGGCAACAGAAGCGCCGCCTTTAACACCCATAATGCTTGAGGTAATAATGATACTGCCGCCACCACGTTTTTGCATTTCTGGCACCACAGCGCGCAGACCAAGAAAAGGTCCTTTTACGTTAACGTCCATCACTTGATCGAAGCGCGCTTCGTCGTAATCTAAAATAGAAGCAACATCGCCTTCAATGCCCGCATTGGCCAAAAAGATGTCTACGCCGCCAAAGCGCTCGGTAGCCACTTCTGCCATGGCTTTGTTATCTGCAGATGACGTGACATCACCCACATGGTAGCTGACTTTATTACTGGCAATTTCGCTGCATGCTTGGCTCAGTGCCTGCTCGTCTAAATCTACCAACAATACTGATGCGCCTTCGGCAACAAAGCGTTTACCCGCCGCTATACCAATGCCGCCAGCCCCGCCTGTAATAATGGCAACTTTGCCGTCTAATCTGCCCATGCTTACTCTCCCATTCCTTTTCCCCTAACGCACTGTGCGCTAATTGTTTTGCTGGTCTGATTTATTGATTAAATTTTCCAAACCAATTTAGGGTTCCGGCGCGTCTTAAACCAACTTTTACAGCTATTCAATCGCCTGACTAACCACCCAGGCCAGCAAACGCCTGCTGCAAATCGGCGATGAGGTCTTCACCGTCTTCAATACCAACGGAGATACGAATGAGCGACTCATCAATGCCCATACTGGCACGTCGCTCAGGCCCCATCTCAAAGTAAATGGTGTGCGCCACCGGAATCGCAAGCGTACGGTTATCGCCCAAGTTGCTAGATTTTACAATCACCTGAAAGCGGTTCATAAAATCCCAAAGGTCTACCCCTTCAGCAAGTTCAAAGCTGAACAGCCCACCCGGAAAGCGAAATAGGTCCGCTGCGCGTTGATGCTGGGCGTGAGACTCAAGGCCCGGATAATAAACAGCCTTAACCAATTCGTGCTTCTCCAAAAAGGCAGTCATCAATGATGCATTTGCGCATTGCTGGGTTTGACGCAGCGCCAAGGTCTCAGCGCCAATGGCAATATGATGAGCAGCCTCTGGACCGAGGCTAGCACCAAAATCGCGCAAGCCCTTTTTCTTAATCTGAGTAATCCCCCACTTGTGCGGATCTCCGCTTCTGTAGGTGTCGTAAATATTCTCGAACGTACTCCAGTCAAAAAGACCGGTTTCGGTAATTGACCCACCCAGAACATTACCGTGCCCACCAATGTACTTGGTGAGGCTATTCACAATTAGACTGGCGCCTACGTTAATGGGTTGGAATAAGTAAGGCGAGGTCATGGTGTTATCCACAATATAGACCAAACCTTTTTCCGCACAAAAATCGCCAATGGCCTTTAAGTCAGAAATTTGCGTGCGAGGATTTGCAATGGTCTCTACAAAAACCAACTTAGTTTTTTCCGTTACAGCTTCGATCACCGCAGCTACCGACGTAGCGTCAACAAAATCTATGTCAATGCTGTTATTGGTAAACGTATTAAACAGGCTGTTTGTGTTACCGAATAGAAACGAGCTGGAGATCATGTGGTCGCCAGCGCGCAAAAGGGAAAACAGCGAGGTGCCAATGGCGGCCATACCCGTGGCGAAACAGGCCGTGGCAATGCCATTTTCCATAGCGGAAATTTTATTCTCTAGCGCCGTGACCGTGGGATTAACCTGCCGTCCGTAGCTATAGCCAAATTGCTTACCCTGAAATACGGCAGCCAGATCGCGCGCGTCTTCGTAACCATAAGCCACATTGGCGTGAATCGGCTTATGCAGGGAGCCGTGTTCGATTGTTTCCAATCGATCTCGGTGCACAATGGTCGTGGTAAATCCTTTAATTGGCATTTTCTTGCGTACGGTTAGTAAAGTTGAGGGGCTACTATACGTCTAACGGAACATTACGGCACCTGAGAATGCTGGCCTTTTAAGCGCTAAATTTTTCAACAAGCCTACCCGCAAGCCGCGCACTGTTACCTGACCTAGTGAGCATTAGGCTGAATTGCCGTTGAGTTTTGTCACAGCCGGCTCGCTTAGTGGCTACCCAGGACATGGGCGCGACGGCGTTCCTTTGCTGAGTTACTGACAAGCAAGGCCAGCATTTTTTCTGCGTTCAGTGGCGCTGAAAATATATAGCCTTGAGCCTCGCCACATTGCCGGGCAAGCAGATACCTAATTTGCGCCGCTGTTTCTACACCCTCTGCAACGACACTAAAACCAAGGCCGTGCGCCATGGCTATGATGGCATCTACCAAACTGGCCGTGTCATTCTCATCGGTGATATCGCGCATAAAAGATTGGTCAATTTTTAATGAAGTGAGCGGAAAATCTTTAAGATATGAAAGCGACGAATATCCAGTACCAAAATCATCAGCGGCAATGCCTACTCCTAAATCTCTTAGATAATTGAGTTTCGCCACAATAGATTGCTTTCTCTTTATTAGAGTTTTTTCCGTTAGCTCTAGCTTCACATTTGCTGCGGCAATACCAGACGCTTTCAATGTAGCTGCGAAGGTTGAGGCAAATTCCTCCCGCTCAAGCTGGGCGGCTGAGGCATTGATCGACACATAAATGTCGTGTCCTGCCGCCTGCCATTCACTGACTTGCTGCATAGCGCAGCGCTGCACAAAGTTATCAAGGTCCGCAACTAAACCTGCCTCTTCGGCTAAATCCAAAAACCTGCTCGGCGCCATAAGACCCAAACGCGGATGGTTCCATCGCGCCAGCGCCTCAACGCCGGTAATTTCACCGCTGCTCAGAGACACCACCGGTTGGTAGTGAACTTCCAACTCGCTTTTTGCCAATGCGCGACGCAACTCTTGCTCTAACTGAATCTGCGCAAAACGATCCATATTCATAGCGCTGTCGAACACAGCGTAATTATTTTTGCCCGTCTCTTTTACGTGATACATGGCGATATCCGCACTTTGTACTAAGCCCACACTGGAAGTGCCGTGGTCCGGATACCGCGCAAGGCCAATGCTGGTATCTATTGAAAGCTGATAACTTTCGATAGAAAACGGCTCAGCCAGCAAAGACAAAACTTTTTCACAAGCCTGCTGACCTGATTCCGGGCTGACAGCGTTGGGCAATAGCAAGCCAAATTCGTCACCACCAAAGCGCGCAAGCACATCGCCCGGTGCCTGCGCATCTGCCAGGCGCTGAGCTATCGCTTGCAACAACAAATCGCCAACACTATGGCCAAGGGAATCATTAATCGTTTTGAAACGATCGAGGTCAAAAAACATAAGCATAAAACTTTGTTCATTTTCCTTAGCTCGCGCAATTGCCTCATCTACTTCTACGATAAACTGCGCGCGATTCACGAGCCCAGTAAGGTTGTCATGGGCTAACTGATGTTCTATCTCTGCTTCGGCGCGCTTTTGCGCGGAAATATCTTTGGCCGAGAGGCAAATTATGGGAGGTACTGATTGGCCTGCATTTTCATTCAGCATGCTGCTCGCCGACATCTGCACCCAAAGAAACTGATCCGCTTCACTTTTACAATTTAGACGAAGCTCAATACTTGGCGGAGTTATGCCACTCTGAGCAAAAGCGGCTAATAAGTTATCGGCCAAATGGTGATCAGGCTGATGGACCAGAACGTGTAATGGTTGTCCCACAACGTCCTCAGCGTCCAGACCAAGGGCATCGCGAACGTTTCGATTGCAATAATGAATGCGCCCCTGCGTGTCGACCAACAAGAGTAAGTCTGAGTTAACGCCCATAAGGAACTGCAATAAATTTGCGTAAACCTCTATCGACGGCTGAGATTCGCTCCCCGCCATTAGTTGACTCAGCGAGCGGGCCAACTCGTGGGCGTCAATTGCATTAGCTGTCATAGACACTCCGGACAATGATTACTGGCTATTACTACTTAGCGTTCAAGTTTCTGCGGCTTCAGGGTCAGCCTGCGCAAAGGGCACAGGCCAAATCGGAAAAACTCTGGATAACGCCGAAAGCGCCAGCGCATGTTTTAGCTCGCCACTTTGCACGCGCTCGCGTACTTCAAGTTGCGTCATAAATTCCAACGCTATGGACTCGCCGTCGCCAAGATCTTGCTCGTTGGCCGCATACACATCTTCCGCCAGCCAGTGGTGGCATAGATTATTGTGATAAGCAGGGTTGGGCTCAACCGCGCCAAGGTATGTCCATTTGCTACTGGCATAACCGGTTTCTTCTAGCAGTTCCCGCGCCGCAGCGGTTTTAGAATCTTCACCGGGGTCAATCATACCTCCTGGCGTTTCCAAGGTTGTATAACCTACCCCGAAGCGGAATTGTCGTATCATTAAGGAACGACCTTGATCGTCTAGTGCCACCACATTAACCCAATCAACAGATTCTAGAATGATGCGATCAAAGGTTTTGTTGTTGCGAGGATTGCGCATCGTATCAATGCGCTTTTCAAACAGTATCAATCCTGCGTCTTCGTAACGGGTATCTAGCTTATGCCAATCTAACTCAGCGTCTTTCAACTGGTCGCTCATATTATTATCCTTATTGCCCACGTCCCTGCTTGCTGCAAACCGCATCTGCCGCATACACGCTCATTGTTAGGTATTTTGGTTGACCTAGCGAAACGGGCGCATACCCTGCTCGCCCTGCTCTTCTGTCCAAGGCTGCACATGATTTTCGGCGGCAACATCAGCCAATGCTTCTTCCGCGCTGGTGTACTGAGCCAAAGTTTCTAACGAGCTTATAGTGGGGCCAATCATCTGCCACTCTTTGTCTTTATATAATTGGAGTGCAGTGCTGGGACTCACCCACTGACCAGAAATAGTTTCGGAAGTGTCCGCAACCGCCACTTGACCTTCGGGCAGCGCAGCGAGGAAAAATCGTGTATCAAACCGACGAGGCACAGAAGGCGGCGTTAACCAATGACTGAAATAGACTAGGCGTTCGGAGGCAATAGACAGGTTTTGCGCTTGTAAGACTTGGGCCCAAGACAATTCTCCGGCTAAAAGTTTGCTGCGCAATTCGGCCTGCACTTCACGCTGCTGTGCATCCGGCACATGAATGCCAGTTGCGTCTCGGGCGAGCAAAACACCCACTTCCTCAAAACACTCTCGCGCTACAGCGATCCAATACCGTAAAGCCCCTGCGTCTATACCTAGCCGCACACTGGCCTCAGTATCATCCATATCAGGGCATAAGTTAGGTTGCCAATCGTCTTCGTCGACCTTGCCACCAGGAAAAACATAAAGGTCTGGAAAGTCTCCCTTACCCGGGCGCTTTACCATGTAAACCTCTATGCCGTTAGCGGTGTCGCGAACAATCATCACGGTGGCCGCAAGGCGTATATTTTTTCTTTGTAACGGCTGCAAAAGCATTCCTTCTATCTAACAATTTTTGTATTTATCGATTTCTTGGTTGTCTTGTCAGCTCTGCAAAACTTAACCAGTACTCTTTTAAACGTTCTATTTTTTCTATGTCGTTCTGCGAACTATTTTGCGCTGCAGAATTTCGAAACAAAACTCGGTCAAAATGGCCAATAACGCTGCGGGAATAGCGCCACGTAAAATCATATCTGAATCGTTCAGTGACAGTCCTACCACAATGGGTTCTCCCAACCCGCCTGCGCCAATAAATGCAGCCAGTGTCGCGGTACCAATACTGATCACTGCTGCGGTACGAATACCCGCAAATATGGCTGGCATGGACAAAGGCAGGCGCAAGAAACGTAACTGCTCCCAGGGTGTAAGGCCTAATGCTCTGGAGACTTTTACCAAAGTAGGATCAACACCCGACAGCGCCGTTACCGCATTGCGTACAATAGGCAACAACGAATATAAAAACAAAGCGATAATTGCGGGCAGTACACCGATACCAAAAATAGGAATCATTAAAGCGAGCAACGCAAGAGAAGGTACGGTTTGCATTAATCCGCAAACATAAACCACAGCGTTGGCAAGCCCAGTATTACTATAGATCAGCAGACTTAAGCCTAAGCCCACAATAATGGCACCGAACAGCGCCACTCCAGTCAACTGAATGTGGCGCAAAAAGTGCCCCCACAGTTCTTGCTGCCATGAGACACCGCGATATGTGGACTCGGCCAAACCTAACTCACCTGATCTACTTGTAACAAATTCATTAGCCACGTCTTGAAAGCTTTTGCCCTGCACTACAACTTCAGCGTTTAACGCCTGCATTTGCGTTTCGTCAATAAGATTAGCAAGAGGCGCGAGCGCCAAACGAACATTGGCAGGGAGGTTAGTGCGCGCTAGAGGCGCTGCGCGATATGCTGGAAAATAGTTTTGGTTGTCTTTCAATACGCGCAGGTTATAACGCAACAATTCACCATCAGTACTGTAAGCATCAGTGGCCGCAATAGCGCCATCGTTGATGGCTTGATAAGCCAAGCCGTGCTCTATGCCCTCTACTTTGTGGGTTAGACCATACAGCTCAGCTAGACCGGGCCAACCATCGCCGCGCTGTAAAAACTCGTGACTGAACGCCAACGGTAAGTCTGGATATTTTGCTAAATCACCAACTTCAATTAGTTTGAGTTTTTGCGCTTGGGACTCTCTCACAGCAACAGCGTATGTGTTATTGAAACCGATCTCGCCTAACATTTGTAAATCAAGGGCGCGTAGCTCCGCATTGATTTCTTCTCGACCCGGTTTGCCGGGCATCTTCAACACAGCCTGACTCAGCGTACCGGTATACTCAATATAAAAATCGATCTCGCCATTGCGCAGCGCCTCATAACAAATAAGGGTGCCACCCAACCCAAAACGGCGCTCAACAGAAAACCCTTGGCGCTCGAGCATTTGGGCGGCAATTTCTGATAACAAATAGCTTTCGCCGAAATTTTTGCTACCAATGATTACCGCAGATTTCGAGCTAGTCTGCCCAACTTCAGCGTCAGCGGCCATGGCCACAGCTGGCAAATGCACACTTGCATTGATTAGTAGCCCGGCGAGCAATTGAAGAACCCGCCGAACAATCAACTGGGAGGTCCATTGAGGGGTCCATTGAGAGGTCAATTGAGGGGTCAATTGGAAGATCGATTGAAACAAATACCTCACGCCAACTGACTCTCTATAAGGCGCTCAACATAAGCAGTGGCAGGATTTTGTAAAACATATTCTGGGGTACCCGCTTGTACCAGCGCGCCTTTGTCCAATATCAGCAGATAGTCGGCCAAACGTTTAGCCTCGCGCAGGTCATGGGTGACTAACAGTGTGCTGACCTGATTTTGCTTTTGTACCCGCTCAAAACGCTCATATAAACCCAGACGCGTAATAGGGTCCACAGCCGAGAATGGCTCGTCTAAAAGCAGCAACTCCGGCTCTAACATCAGAGCACGACACAACCCTAACCGTTGCTGCTGGCCACCAGAAAGTTCACGTGGAAGTCTAGCCGCCACATCCTCGGGCAACTCCATTGCGGCCAATAACGTGTCGAAACGTTGGTCTATTGCTTGCTCACTCCAGCCTTCAAGCCCTGCAACCAAAGTGACATTTTCTTTGGCGCTCATGTGCGGAAAAAGCCCGGCACCTTGAACGGCATAACCAATCTTGCGCCGAAACGGCTCCAGCTCAGCCTGAGGAACCGGCTCACCATTCACGTATACGCGGCCTGCGTCTGGCTTTTCCAGCGCATTAACCATTTGCAGCAGCGTGGTTTTGCCGCTGCCACTGGTACCCACAATGGCCGTTGTAACACCTCGAGGCAGGCTCACGTTTAAATCAGCAAACACCTGAAGGTCACCATAGGCTTTACTAACGCCCTCAAACACCACGCAGTGAGATTGGGCTTCCATCAAGACTGATCAATGGTTAAGGCGTAGCGCTGCTGCAACTGCTGGCCATGTTGTTTGAGATTTCCTAACAGGCCAACTTTCTCGGCTGACAACTCAGTGGCTTCAAGCTCCGCCATGCGCTGATAGAATTTTGGCAGGTTCAGCCAATCCCCTTCTGATACCAATTTTTCCTGCACAAACTCATGCCATTGACCTTGGTCCTGCTCGGTCATCCACTCTGGGTACGAACGTGCTTTCATGCGTTGCGCTAATGTTTGCAAGCGCTGGTCGCGAAAATCCATGTCCTGCCATTCGCCTTCGGCAATGGTCTTATGCAAATGATTACAACGGGCTTTATCTTCCTCTTGGAGAAAGCCATCGTACAAGCCTGCGTCCACATCATTTGCATTGTCAGGAAAACCTTGCAGGTACACGCGGCGCATTTTTTCGGCAATGCCCGGCTGTTTAAGACGGCGAGCACGTTCTTTGATTTCGCGCATAGACAAACCTAGGCGCGACATATTTTCTTCGTTAAGTACTTCAATGGGCGCAATAAAGGGGCAACGATTAATGCGTATTTCTTTTAACGGCGGTCGCTCGTGGGTACCGCGCGAAAACAATTTGGCGCGAATTTCGTCTTCACTCCAATCAATCAGTGGCTGAATATCGGCGGCTAGGTCGACCACGATAATTGAATTGCCGTTGGTTGGGTGCCTGCTTAACGACATAATCGGCGCAACCCCATAACGCTGGCGTGGATACATGGCGCTGACATGCACACATAATCTAGCGCCGTAGGGTTCAAGCACCTTGCGCACTTGTTTCTTATTGCGCAAACCAAAGTAGTGATCAAACAATTTGGGCTGGTGGGTTTTAATCAACTTGGCCATACCCACTGTGGCATGCACATCTGACATAGCGTCGTGGGCTTTGCCATGATCTATACCATTGGCTTTGGTCAGCTCTTCCAGCTTATAAACAGGTAGGCCTTCTTCGCTCTGCGGCCAGTTAATGCCTTCCTGGCGCAAGGCACCGGTAGCGCGAACTAGATCAATAAGGTCCCACCTAGAATTGCCGTTCTGCCACTCCCTTGCATAAGGGTCCATTAGGTTGCGGTAAAGGCCGTAACGCATAAACTCATCGTCAAAGCGCAGGCTGTTGTAACCCAGCGCGCAAGTACCCGGCACAGAGAACAACTGATTAATTTTTGCCAGAGCTTCGCTTTCCTTTACACCCTCTTGAGCCAATAGCTCCGGGGTAATACCGGTGACTAAAGTGGCGTCAGGATTAGGCAAAACATCATCTGGCAGCTTCACATAGGTACAGTACTCATCGCCAATGGGATTGAGATCTGCATCGGTACGAAAACCTGCAAACTGCACAATACGATCCCATTTGGGATTTGTACCTGTGGTTTCCAAGTCGTACCAATAGAAACTATCTGCCATGTCAGTTACCCTCGCCGTGAATGAAACAACGATACCCTAATATTAAAACCTTAGCCCTTCCAAGTGGACCCGCTTTTGCGCTTTTTGCCGGTCTTTTAATGTGGTCTTCTACCGGCAACATGGAAGCTGCCATCACCTTGGGTGTCACATTCTGGGTGGTCGTCTGGTGGATTTTCGAGCCTATTCCTATCCCCGCAACCTCTCTGTTGCCCATGGCCCTTTTGCCCATGCTTGGCGTACTCAGCGCGAAAGAACTAGGCGCCGCCTACGGTAGCCCCCTCGTCTTGTTGATGATGGGCGGCTTCCTACTGGCAACCGCACTGGAGCGCAGTGGCGCGCACAGGCGCATTGCCCTATATATGGTGCGCCTATTTGGCGGTAACAGCTCTCGCAGATTGGTCTTTGGGTTTATGCTGGCCAGCGCCTTTTTGAGCATGTGGATATCTAATACGTCCACGACACTTATGTTGTTGCCCGTTGCTCTAGCGGTGCTGGAGAAATCTGAAGACAACGATTTGGCCGCGCCACTGCTTTTGGGCATTGCTTATGCTGCCAGCATTGGCGGTATTGCAACGCCCATTGGCACGCCGCCTAACCTAGTGTTTATGGGCGTTTACACAGAAATCATGGGCGCACCGATCTCATTCGGACAGTGGATGATGTGGGCGCTACCCATCGCGTTGGTATTGCTGCCCATTGCTGCGTTTTGGATCACTAGAAACATTGATCATGAGGGCCAAATTGAACTGCCGGAAGTGGGCAACTGGACCACCTCTGAGCGCAGGGTTCTGACGGTTTTTGTCATAACCGCGCTACTTTGGGTAACCCGAACCGGGCCGTTCGGAGGCTGGAGTAGCTGGCTCAATGTACCTTATACCAACGACGCCATAGTCGCGTTTTTGGCTGTGATAGCGCTATTTGTAATTCCCAGTGGCGAAAAAACCGCCGATGGCACGCCTATTCGCCTCATGGATTGGGAAACCGCAGAAAAAATACCTTGGGGCATGTTATTGCTGTTTGGCGCGGGTATTACCATTGCCACTGCGTTTACTAACTCAGGCTTGAGCACCAGCATAGGTGCGAGCTTGGAGCAGTTATCAAACTTGCCAATTTTGCTGATGATTGGGGTTTTGTGCCTTGCCGTGACGTTTTTAACCGAAGTCACCAGCAACACCGCCACCACTACTTTATTGATGCCCATTTTGGGCGCAGCAGCAGTGGGCGCGAGTATTGATCCGATACTCTTTATGATTCCTGCGGCAATGAGTGCTTCCTGCGCCTTCATGCTGCCCGTGGCTACACCACCCAATGTGGTGACCTTTGCTACAGGCAAATTCTCAATTCAAACTATGGTTCGTGAAGGCGTCGCAATGAACCTCTTCGGCGTGATTGTTATTAGCTTGGGCTGCTATCTTTTGCTCACCTGAGCGGTCATCTGAGTACTCACCTAGGTACTCACTTAAGTGCCGACCTGAGCCCTTGCTGAATTCTGCATCTATTGCAGAGCCTGCTTGAACCAACTGAGCCAATTTAAAGGCGCGCTCCGTCTCGGATAACTCAGCCAGAGCGGCAACCTGAATATAAAATTCGGACCAATCCTGTTGCACTTGCCTGAAGAGCTGCGCGAATGCAGGGAAGAAATCCTCGTAAGTGCCTAGCGAAACGAGAAATGCATTATTGAAGCGTTTGCTCATTAAATTGTCGTATCTACCGCCGCCGAGGGTTGCCCTATTTTTTTGGTAACAGCTTTGTATCTGCGCAAGGTACTTCTGCCGCTGAGCGAGAATCTGCGCTGTATCTTCTTCTTGGCTTGCACCCGCGTAAATTTTTTCTAAATCGGCTTTAGCCTGCAAAGCAAACGCTTTAAATATCTGCCACTGCGCCTGTTGCTCAAGCCACTGGGCGTAGGCATCAGATTCCACCGCCCCTGCACTTTGCGACCATTCCCAAGCACCTTGCCTGCCCACAAAACTTGCAAAGCTCTCATTGAAGGCCGTGCTCCCTGGCACCCAGACTTTGCTGTGCGCCAATTCATGAAACAACAACTGTGCTAATGACAGGGGTTGATAGTCGATAAAACTGCTGAGCAACGGGTCGTTGAACCACCCCAGCGTTGAGTAGGCGGAAGCACCGCCCACGTAAGTTTCAAAGCCCATATGCTGATATTTATCCGCAAAGGCCAGAGCATCCTCTTGAGCGTAATAGCCTCTATAGGGCGCGCAACCTGCCACCGGGTAACACCAGGTCTCCCCATTCAGATCCAGTGGTTTTGCTGCAAAAACATTCCAAACCACATAATCACCCTGCAACTGCACATAGCGCTGATACTTGCCATCTGCGTCAAGCAACAGTTGGGTTTCCGCATGCTGCAATATTTTTTGCGTCAAAATCAGCTGCTGGCGAAGCGGACCTGGGGTTTTAGGATCATTCAGCAACTCACTCACCGGCTGGCTGCCTAACATAATGCTTAAATGCCCGGTTACCGCTTGATTGTAAAAGCCAATATGCTCGCAGCCTGTCAGAAGGCAAAGATACAGGGCCAGAATAGATATTTTGACCTGCCGCACTAGTTGCCGCCCCACTCCGAGAGTGCCACCATAGCCACCCCGGCAAATTCAAAGAGTTCGTTCATGCATTTTCTCAAAGCTACTTTGGCCTTTATCGGCATTTTGATTGCGACAGTTAGTGTGTGTGTTGTTCTGAGCTGGTGGGCGATCAAAATGACTTGGGTAAAAGGCCCAGCTAGATCAGAGCACCTGCGCAAGATGGATAAGATCATCATTTGGTGGACTAAATCAAATCGCTGGACCTTCAACAAGCTAGGTTTGGTCAACGCAAACATTACTTGGCAAGACCGAGAACAAATTTCTCCCGACAATTGGTACCTAGTGGTCTGCAACCACCAAACTTGGACCGATATATTATTGCTGCAAACCTACCTATTAGACGATCTGCCCCCGCTGAAATTTTTCACTAAAGCACAACTGATCTGGATTCCTTTCGTAGGTATCGCCATGTATGCGCTGGGCTTCCCTTACGTTAAACGCGTAACCAAGGCTCAGATAAAGAAAAACCCTGAACTGCGTCATGCAGACAGAGACAATGTTCTGATGGCCTGCGAGCGCTTTAACAATCACCCCACCAGCGTTCTCAACTTTGTCGAAGGCACTCGTTTCACTGAGGAAAAACATGAGCGGCAGAACAGTGAATACAATAACTTACTGCGACCTAAGGCCGGTGGCATTGAGTACGTGCTGCAAGGTATGGATAAAAGCCTACATCGGCTGGTAGAGGTGACTATTGTTTACCCAGATGCGGTACCTACCTTCATGGATTTTCTTCAGGGTAAGTGCCAGCGGGTGAACTTTGACATCAGACACCATGAGATTCCAAATTGGTCTTCGGCGGAGGAGACCACTGAGCGCAAAACTGAGATTGTGCAATGGGTGAAAAAACTCTGGCTTGAAAAAGATCAGCGCATTACGGCAATTAAAAGCCAAATATCAAACTGATAATCCGGCTATTGCGCACCAGCTGGTAGGCGATTTGCTTCAACTTGTTGCCGCACGTTCGCCAAAGCTTTTTCTAGCGCCACCAAGCGTTTGTTTACCGCTAATCTATTCGCGTCCATAGCCCGCACTGCCTCGCTATTGTCTTTCACTTGCACACCTAAGCCAGAGTTCAGGTTGGCAACAGACTGAGCAGCAATATTGGTTTTATCAGTGAGCTCTCGCTGGGCCCTGAGCATCTGTTGCACCTGCAGCTCAAGGCTGGTCAATTGATCAACCACGGTTTGCTGGTCTGCCAAAGCTTCGTCGTGCTGGCTACTTGCCGCCTTTAGGTCTCTACTAGTGGCTTGAATAGCCTTCATGGATTTATCCAATTTGGCGACTTTAGTTTGATTTTCTTTGATCCAGTCGCGATTACGTTCATTAGCAATTGACCATAATTTGCGAATTTCAGATTCCCACAAATTAATCTGCTGTTTTGTGTCTTGGCCGCCTTGGCTTAGGGCATTGTCTGTTGCAGATAATCGCTCCTCCAGCTTAATCAGGCGATTATCCGCGTTCTTTAACTCAGCTTCAGTGGCTACAAGTAGCTGTTGTTGATTCGCAATAAACCAACCCGCACCCAAAAGCCCAGCCACCAGCAGGGCCAAAATAGAGGTATTAACTAAACCGCGCCCAGAATTACCGCTTTGCGCACGGCGATTGCTGCTTGGACGGTAACTGCCCCCTGCTTCAGTAGAGAGCGGATCTTCTGGCATATCACTCATAAAAATCTCACGTTGGGATTACCGCAGAGTATAAAAACTAATACGGCGAAAGGAAGGATTTCTCGCTACTTTTTACCTTTTCTACGAGCAGTGCTTTTCTAATTGCATTTTTTCGCCGTTGCATCGGAACTCAGCACGGACGTCCTACAGAAATAACGCAAGGGTCTGCGAGATATTCAGACAAGTGCAGATGGTCAAAATGGCGTCCATTGCAGAAAAATCACGCTCGTAATTCGCCACCGCAAAATAATGACCACTGCCATTACCAAGTGGAAATGAATACGAATTCTGATTGGTTCACTCCCTCCTTAAACTTACTTCAAGCCCCTTTTGCCAAGCCAAATGCCTCACAAGATAAACGGTAGCACTACCGCTGACCTCGAAAAACCGTTGCTTTGTACAGCTAAAAGAACCTTTTATCTGATAAATAGCTCCATTCAACAATCTGCGAAGCCTCTCACTTCAAATACTCGTAATCTCTAGATTCGTGAATCAAAACCTCAAAAATTAGGCTTTGGATCCACTGGATCAATTTAAAAATAGTCGGAAAATTATCAAGGAGACTGAAATGTCTAACAAATTAGTTAAATCACCTTTATCTATCGCCGTAAGTGCAGCACTGAGTGTTTCAGTTGCATGTATCCCTTCAGTCAATGCTGACCAAAACCCATTTGCCATGAAAGAATTGAACTCTGGCTACATGCAATTCGCCGAAGGCAAGTGTGGCGAAGGCAAGTGCGGTGAGTCTAAAGCCAAAGAAGGTAAGTGTGGCGAAGGCAAGTGCGGTAGCTAGTACCGACCATGTCACGTAAGCCAGTAATAACCGGCGCAGGTCTTGGTCTGCGCCGTTCTTTTATCGACGAACTTTCTGCCGATTTCCCAACTTCAATTAGCTTTATGGAAGTTGCACCAGAAAATTGGATTGATGTGGGCGGCCGTTTTGCCGTTGCACTGGAAAAGGCAACCTCTCAAGCACCACTCGTGTGTCATGGGCTGTCTCTAAATCTTGGCGGGCTCGCCCCCATCGACGAAGCCTTTGTACATCGCGTTAAGCACTTCCTCGAAACATTCTGTGTCGCACACTACAGCGAACATCTAAGTTATTGTGGCGACGAAGGTCATTTATACGACCTCATGCCCATTCCATTCACGCCCGCTGCTATCACCCACGTTGTAGATAGAATTAAGCGCGTGCAAGATATTTTAGGCCGCTCGATAGCGGTAGAAAACGTTTCTTACTATGCCGCTCCGGGCAAAAGTATGAGCGAAATTGAATTTCTCAACACTGTCCTAGAACAGGCTGACTGCCAGCTACTGCTAGACGTTAATAATGTTTATGTGAACAGTGTTAACCATAAGTACGACCCCGAAGAATTCCTTAAAGCCCTGCCCGGCCAGCGCATTGCGTACGGTCATATAGCCGGACATTACAACGAGGCTGAAGACTTGCTTGTTGATACACATGGCGCTGATGTGGTCGACCCTGTTTGGTTACTGCTAGAAAAAGCCTACAACCATTTTGGTGCTTTCCCCACACTATTGGAACGCGATTTTAACATTCCATCTATCGCGGACCTGTTGGTTGAAGTAGATCAAATACATTCCATTCAGAGCAAATTCACCGCGTCGCAAGAGTTAAGGGTCTGAGGCAGTGAGTCCCAATTTTGCTGAGGTACAAAAAATCTTTACCGCGCATATGCGCGACCCAGCATCGAATCCTGGCCCTACTGATATTGAAGATAGAAGACTGCAAATTTATCGCGACTTGGTATTCAACAACATCGAATCCCTTATCGCCGGCAGTTTTCCTGTGCTGAAAACCATTTACCCTGCCGAACAATGGAAAATACTGATTAGGGCCTTTGTCAGAGATCATATTTCTCACACTCCGCATTTTCCAAAGATGCCCCAAGAATTTCTCATGTTCCTCCAACACAAAGAGCAAGAGGACCCTGAGTTTCCGTTTGCTTTTCCCTTCACAATGGAACTTGCTCACTATGAATGGCTAGAACTCGCCATTGATTTAGATACGCGCCACATTACCCACAACCCAGTGAGCAGCGCTGAAGCATTCATTGATCAATGCCCTGTGATCAACCCCATCTCTACCACTGTGGGATTTAGTTGGCCTGTGCATGAGATTGGCCCAGATTTCCTACCCGCGGAGGCTCCAGAGCTACCGACCTATATCGTTGTTTATCGAAACAGCGAGTTAAAAACAGGATTTATGGAATTGAACCCCTTAGCGGCAATGTTGATCGAAAAAATCGGCACAAATGCCAATCAGACGGGGAAGGAAATATTGCAGCAAATCAGCCGTGACATTGGTCATGCAAATTCTAGCGTAGTAATCCAGGGTGGCTGTGAATTGATGTATGAAATGGCAGCCAAACATATCCTTTTGGGCACCACCCCAAAGCAAATAGAAACTTAAGTTACCTTCACAAAGGAGTCAGCAAATGATCATAAGCGTAGCAACCAAAGCGCAAATGTATTTAGACAAAATTAACGTAACAGACTTTATTGCCCCATTATTGCTTAGACTTTACTTGGTACCCGTTTTTTGGATGGCGGGCACCATGAAGCTAGGCAGCATGGAGAGCACCATTGAATGGTTTGGCAATCCGGACTGGGGCTTAGGTTTACCCCTGCCCTTTCTTATGGCGTGGATTGCAACATTGACCGAAGTTGTTGGCGCTGTGTGCTTGTTCTTCGGCTTTGCAACTCGATGGATTTCTATTCCATTGATAATCACCATGGTGGTTGCGGCAGTCACAGTACACTTACCAAACGGCTGGTTGGCCATTGCGGAAGGCGGTGGTTTATTTGCCAGCGAGAGAACTATGGGCGCAATTCAACGTCTTGATAGAGCCAAGGAAATTTTACAAGACAATGCGAACTACAGTTGGTTAACCGAAAATGGCAGCCTTGTCATTCTCAACAACGGCATCGAGTTTGCTGCTACTTATACAATTATGCTTGTTGCTCTACTTTATGTAGGTGCCGGCAAACTCAGCATAGATCACCTCATTGCCAAACGTTTCCAAGGCTAGAAACTGTAGGGCAAAGGGCTATAAAAGTCCGTGAGAGGATATAAAGACGAAAAAAAAAGGCGACCCTAGGGTCGCCTTTTTTTCGTCTGGTTGTGTCTATCTTTAATCGAGCTGCCTTTAATCGGGCTGCAATCGGGCTAAATCAGACCAAATCAAAAGCCCACCGCAGCCAACACCTTCGACTATAGAACTCGCAAAATACCTGCAAGCACTACGGTCAACACCAGACCAGAGACAATTACACCACGAACTGTAGTCAATGGACCTTGCTTACCTACAATTGCATTAACCTGAAGCGCTGCAATGATCACCAAACACGCAATAATTGCGTTGGCGTTTGAAGCAATGCCACCACTGGAAAGGTGCGCGCTTGATCCCATAAACCACAACATCGGTAGAGAGAAAAGAGTGTTTGTCCGTGAGGCAAGACCGGCCTTAGGAGCCGCGGCGGCTGCAGCAGGATCTGGCTCGTTACCTTGGGCAACGCCTTGGTTAGATTCAACAATGATCTTTTGGTTGGGCCAAATGATGAGCCAAACGTTAAGGAACATTAAGGTACCTAGCGTTGCACCAATTGTAATGTCACTGGTTAAGCCCGTATGACGATAGCCAAGTAGAATCACACCCGTAATGAAGGTACCCATGGCGCCCCAACGGAACCACCACAGAGCGCGAGGCGCTAATTTTGAAAATGCGTCCACTCGGGCATTCGGCTCAGCTTCTTTGAAATACTCTGTTTGCACAAAGTTAAAGTAATAAAGTAGGCCTATCCATGTAATACCAAACAGGAAGTGAGCATACCTCGCCAAGTAATCAATAATCGCTGCGTCCATAAAATCCTCTAGTTATGTTGCGAACTGTAAAGAACATCTTTTTCCCTACTAGTGCCCTGAACGGCAAAAGTGGGTACTCCACCTAAACCATCAAGAGGCAAAAATTAGACGTTCTGTTAAGTTCTGAAAAACAGTTTCTGAAAAACAATTTCTGAAAAATAAGTTCTGAAAAACGAATCTGGCGGAAGGATAACGAATCACGGTACAAGGCACCAGCAAAAGCCTTACCCCAATAATGGATATTTAAGGGAAGAGCTTTACTGAAAATTTCTTCTAACGGTCGCTATGCGAAAGTGAAGTGGATCACTGTTGCGGCATTGTTACTGGCCCAATACTGGGAAAAATTACTCGATAGAAAGTACGCGCCTAATCTGATCGTTCTTAAATCCGATCATACTGGGTCTTTTTACGCCAGGCAGCACTACTACATCGTAAAGCTCAGAGATAAAGCCCTCTGCATTGAGCGAATGCGGAATACCGCCGGTAGTGAGATCTACCACCACTAGACCACTGCGAGCGGCTATTTGTTCTTTCTCCAAGCGTTCATCAAGCGCAAGACCATTGAAGGTCTTATTGTCCCGCGGCCGAGATAAGCCAAGTATCGCGAAGTTGCCATGAAACGCGGCGCCGCGAATATAGCCGGGACAAAAAACCACCGGTTCAAATTTACCACTGGCCAGATCTACCCAGCCGAACTCACCAGTGCCCGAATTGGCCAGCCATAGCTTGCCATTATGCCAGCGTGGCGAGTGCGGCATGGAAAAGCCGTCGCCGACTATTTCATTGCTTTCGATATCAATAACTACACCACCAGACTGCCGATGCTCACGCCAGCCCTCATTTACATTCGTTGTAGAAATCGCCGTGACATAGGCTGGTGCACCGTCCTTCATCGCCAAACCATTTAGGTGGCAACGATCTTCGGGTTGCAGGTCGGAGATAAAACTTGGCTGCCAAAGCGGTTTAAAGCTGTGAGTGTCACTAACAGTGGCTAAACAGCTGAATAAGGTATTGATAAAAACCGGCTTACCGTCTGCACCCAAGGCGAGGTCATGCACATCTATGTCGCCGGTAATATGACTTAGCCGGGGTACATAAAGGCGGTCGTAGCCGTCGGCATCTTGACCTGCACCCAGAGTGTTATTGAAGCGGTGCAAATGGTACAAATTACTCATCAGCAGAGTTTCGCCATCACTCCACAAACCCATTGCTCGCTCAAAAGTGCGCTCAAAAACGGACAAACTTTTTTGCTCGTTATGACCTAAGAGAAACACTTTGCCTGACTGATAGGTGCTGAAACAGAGGCTGATATTTTGTTCTATGAGCCAAGCAACAAATTGGCGCGAACAATTGATCTCAAATTGCGGCGCTGCCTGGCTAACATCTTTATTATTCTGTTCCGTCATAATTTTGCTTTTATTTTTCAGTTATTCGTTTTTAGTAGATAAGCTGTGAGGCGAAGGTTAATTTTATGCAAATTTCGCCCCAGCGAATTCCTAGGCTTAAGACTAGAGAAAAAGCTTCTGATTCAGACTCCCAACCTCATGGATTGAAGAAAAGAGGAGATAAACGGTAGGTTTTAGTGCGCAAATAACTAACCAATGTAACAGCGCTCCTGCAAACTAAAGCTACGACCCAGCTTTATCAAATTACAGGCAAAAAAAAACCCGGCCAAAGCCGGGTTTTTAAGCAAATGTAGATTGCTCTACATCATGCCGCCCATGTCAGGCATACCGCCAGGCATTCCGCCTCCAGCACCACCTTCGTCAGGCTGATCACTTACCATAGCTTCCGTTGTGATCATAAGACCCGCAACAGAAGACGCAGCTTGAAGTGCTGTTCTGGTCACTTTAGCTGGGTCAAGTATACCCATCGCTAACATGTCACCGTACTCACCGGTAGCAGCGTTGTAACCATCGTTACCGCTTAAGGATGCAACCTTGTCCAGAACGACAGCGCCTTCAACGCCAGCGTTGTGAGCAATTTGACGCAATGGTGCGCTCATAGCACGTACTGCTAAAGCAATACCTACCGCTTGGTCTTCGTTGTCCCCTACAGCTGTTTCTGCTGCGGCAATAGCGCGTACCAAAGTTACACCACCGCCGGGCACAACGCCTTCTTCAACGGCTGCACGAGTTGAGTGCAATGCATCTTCCACTCGCGCTTTCTTTTCTTTCATTTCTACTTCAGTTGGCGCGCCAACCTTAATCACAGCAACCCCACCCGCTAACTTAGCTAGGCGTTCTTGCAGTTTTTCACGATCGTAGTCAGAAGAAGTGTCTTCGATTTCCTGACGAATCTGCTTGATTCGACCTGCGATCTCGTCTTTGTCACCAGCGCCATCAACAATAGTTGTATTTTCTTTTGTTGAAGCAACACGCTTAGCAGTACCAAGATCTTCTAGCGTTGCACCTTCCAAGGTTAGACCAACCTCTTCAGAAATGACTGTACCGCCAGTCAATACTGCGATGTCTTGCAACATTGCTTTACGACGATCGCCAAAGCCTGGTGCTTTAGCCGCCGCAACTTTAACGATACCGCGCATATTGTTCACTACCAGTGTGGCCAATGCTTCGCCTTCAATGTCTTCAGCAACAACAACCAATGGTCGGCCTGCTTTTGCAACATTTTCAAGGATTGGCAGCAAATCTCGGATGTTAGAGATTTTTTTATCGCACAAAAGAATGAAGGGGTCTTCATGCTCAGCAGCCATAGAATCTTGATTGTTGATGAAGTAAGGAGACAAATAACCGCGATCGAACTGCATGCCTTCTACAACATCTAATTCGTTCTCAAGGCCTGAACCTTCTTCAACGGTAATTACACCTTCTTTACCGACCTTTTCCATAGCCTCGGCAATGATTTCGCCTACAGCTGTATCGCTGTTAGCAGAAATAGTACCTACTTGAGCAATGGCTTTAGTATCTTCACATGGTGTTGCCATGCTCTTGATCTGCACTACTGCTGCAGCTACTGCTTTATCAATACCGCGCTTGAGATCCATTGGATTCATGCCTGCGGCAACTGACTTCAAACCTTCTTGGAGAATGGCTTGGGCCAAAACTGTTGCGGTTGTTGTGCCGTCGCCAGCTTCATCAGAAGTTTGGCTAGCCACCTCTTTCACCATCTGTGCGCCCATGTTCTGAAATTTGTCTTTCAGTTCAATTTCTTTGGCTACAGATACACCGTCTTTAGTCACTGTTGGTGAACCGAAGGACTTGTCTAAAACAACATTACGTCCCTTAGGTCCAAGCGTAACTTTTACTGCGTCTGCAAGGACATTTACGCCCTCTAGCATTAGGCTACGCGCGTCATCACCGAATTTTACGTCTTTAGCGCTCATCGCTTATTTCCTCTTAACTCGTGCTAGTGGAAGGAAGGGTTTAGCCTTCCAAAACCCCAAAAATTTCGCTTTCGCTCAAGATGAGAAGTTCTTCTCCATCAATCTTGACTGTGCTGCCAGCGTACTGGCCAAATATGATCTTATCGCCTGTCTTAACATCTAAGGCGCGTACGTCGCCGCCATCAGTCATTTTGCCAGGTCCTGCCGCAAGAATTTCACCTTGTGAAGGCTTTTCAGTGGCGGAATCAGGAAGCACGATACCACCAGAGCTGATGGCCTCTTCTTCCAACCGACGCACGACAACGCGGTCGTGTAGGGGTCGAATATTCATTAACTAGTTCTCCCAGTTGCTCCAAAAACGGAATACTTTCCAAAACATGGGAGGTCATAACCGCTGTTTAGCGATAGCTCACCCCCCACATGATTTGACGCTAATGCGCCAACTCTCCTTTAGCAGTCTCTAGAAGAGAGTGCTAACGCGAGAGGCAGTATAATAGGGTTAGCGCAGCGATATTCAAGGGCAGATTTAAATTAGAAGGGACTATTTGCTAGGCAGCTCACACCTAATAGAGCCAGCGCCCCCTCGTCAGCTGGCAGTAAATGGCAGCAACGGTCCAAAATTCCGCCAGCTCAGAAGAGGCGTGATCAAGCCACCTCAGTCATCCTCTTTACGCAGATACTCGCCTTCAACAGTGGTGCCAGGCTTGCTGGCGTCCGGAGCAGGTTTCGTTGGGCCGGCACC